>BNJV01002687.1_pt1 | contig 75286 bp, 104 predicted proteins | sample 8540591 | NCBI WGS metagenome assembly BNJV01 (sample SAMD00202457, study PRJDB9452) | human saliva metagenome | host: Homo sapiens | reverse complement strand
CACTTAAATCGTGCCATTATAACGGAACGACAGGCTGCTTTGGCACACGGTCTTATGCCTTATAGGGTCAATGTCATCCCGAAAGAAAAGGCGGGAGGTTCCTTTTCTACAGTAGCGTATGAAAGCTTCCGAGAGCCTGTTGCCTTGGAAAAAGTCCGTGCAGACGGAGGAATCGATATCGGAGATACCTTCATCGGTATGCATTTAAAAGAAGTTGCGGTTCCGCTTCGCTTAAGCAAAAAAACGCTCGGCTCCGCCCATTTGACTGCGGCGAGGGTACGGCCAAAGTTTGTTGGGGGAAGCAGAGCGGTGTATGATGAAAGTTTACTCTAGGATGATTGCCCCTTATTTCCATATCTACGTAAATGCAAACAGTGAATAAAACCTAGATATGAATTACATCTGAACGAGTTCATATGTAGGAGGCTGTCATGCCGGAGGCAGACTTCCATGGATGCTGTTCTCTCTTCTAAGCATAAATAACGGAAGAAGGAATGCTTTAAAAAAAGTAGCACAGTATCCATATTATCAAAGCTTCCGGTCTGAGGTCTTGGAAATAGAAAAGGTAGCCTTCCAAAAAAAGGCCGGCATTTAATGCAATATTAAATAAAGTAGCTATGCTTCCAAAGAAAAGATTCGTGGGCATGGACGGCCGATATAATTTTACGGCAAAGAGAGAAAGAAGCGAGATGTTATAAACGCAGATCGGCTTCTTTTCTTTTCGGTAGAAGACAACGGACTTTTCGGTTGTAAAAGAAAGCTGCCTCCTTTTTTTGGTGAGGCATGCCTCGGAAATCCAAACATGGCTTACTGCAATGATTTCTTCCCAAGGCACAAACAGTTTTATGCCGGGAAGGTAAATCCCTTCTCTTCCGATCTTCAGTTTTTATAAAAAAATAAAAAGGGATAGAGAAGAGGAGCAAGATGCCGTTTCCGTAGAGGGCAAACTCTCTCGGGCTTAATTGAAGTTGAACTAAGGAGAGATCAACATCCAGAGTTTCTAAGCCCTGCCTTCTTCCGACGACATAAAAAAAGAGAATGAGAAGGGCGAAGATAAAGCTAAAAGTAGCGATAATAAATGCTGTGAAAGGAAATGCCGTCCCTTCCACTGTTCTGCACTGTCATTCCTTTCCCTTATATTGCTTTTTCATCTGTTTTCCTCTTTATTCCTCTCTTTTTTCCTATATTTTCCTTTTTCCTTGCAATACACTTACAAATCGGATTACCCTTTGCAGAGAAATTTTTCTTCATATTCCGTCAGGATATTTCCTTTGGAAAAGCAGTTCATCATGGTGGAGGTCAAAGCTTTTTTTGCAAGAATATCCCAGTTATTTTCCTGAAAGCTCTCCAAGGAATAATCAAACAAATCCCGATTATCCGTTTTAAACTCGATATGACCGTCCGTAGAAAGAACCTTCTCATAGAGCTTTTAGGAAGACAGGGCTTGTGAGTCTGCGGTTTGCCTGCCTTTTTCTTTGGCCAAGGGGTCGGAAAAGTTCAGGTAAATGGCATCGATTTCTCCTGCAGAAAAAAACTTCCGTAAGAAGCCTTGCGTCCATACTCATGTAGTAGAGATTCTTTAGGACCAATCCGGATTCCTCCTCCTTTTCACGCCGTTTAATGGCCTTAAAAAGCACGCTGTCATAGCGTTCAATGCCGATGAAGTTAATATCAGGATTTTGCTTTGCCATTTCGTAAATGAACTTGCCCTTTCCCATGCCGATTTCGAGGCAGAGCGGATTCTTATTGGAAAAGAGCTTTTCGGAATACTCTCCTTTTAACTCCTCTTTATTTTTGTATTACATAGATAGAATCGGATACGAATTCCTCCGAACCGGTAATATGTCGTAGACGCATAATTCTCCTTTGTTAAAAAAACAAAAATAAAATAAATTAATGAAACATGGAAAAAAATAATTCCTGTTTCACTTTTGCCTATTTAGAAAGCAATCTGCATAAGCCTCTTTAATTTTAAGATTTTTCTTTATAGGATGAGAAACGCTCTTATGTTATCATAGAACAGCTATTTTAACTAGAAATATATTAAAAAAGGGCAAGTTGTTTTTGTCTTATGCATTACCGGAGAATTAGATGAATAAAAAAATAGACTGATCATGAATAAAAACAGACTGATAAAAAGAGGAATTTCTCTTGTGCTTCTTTCCTCTATCCTGGGCTTATCTGCCTGTGAAAAAAAGTTGGGAGCGGAGCAGGAGGCGGCTGCCGTTTCCGGCTCGGATATTGTCCTGACTACGGAAGACAACGGGGAAGAATCCGTTGCGATTGCAGCACTGGGACTCAATGCCAATGTTCTTCCTTCCATTGAAGGCGTTACCATTGACGGGCAGGCGGAAGAGCTTGCACCGGTTAATCTTACTGTAGGTGTCATCAATTCCGTTGTGAAGGACTTACAGCAGCGTCTCATGCAACTTGGCTACATGGAGGACGATGAACCGACGACCTATTATGGAGATGCGACTTCCAAGGCGGTACAGTATTTCCAAAGACAGAGCGGGATGCCTATGGACGGTATCACGGGAGTAAGCACCTGGGATGCCCTTATGTCGGAAAATGCACCGCATTATGCGGCAAAGTTGGGCTTTCAAGGAGATGATATTACAAAAATTCAGTATCGTTTATATAACCTCGGTTATCTTACTGAAAGCGGGCAGATTAACGGAAACTTTGATGCAACGACCGAAACGGCGGTAAAAAAGCTCCAGGAGGTAAATCATCTGACAATAGACGGTACAGTGGGAACTGCTACGAACGACTTGTTGTATTCCGATGAGGTAAAGGCCAATATCATTGCGCTCGGGGAGCAAAGCGAGATTGTAAAGAAGTATCAGACAAGGCTTATTGCTCTCGGATATCTTTCCGGTGATGCCGACGGGAATTTCGGTTTAAGCACGCAGAACGCGCTTCGTGCTTTCCAGTCCAGAAATGACCAGGTTGTAGACGGCTATCTCGGACCGGACACGAGAGTAATCCTGGATTCCGATTCTGCGAAGCCCTTCGGTATGCGTCTTGGAGAGCAGAGCGGAGATGTACAGAACATGCAGAAACTTTTGGTGAAATACGGCTATTTGTCCGGTGACAAAGCTTCCGGCTATTTTGGAGAACTTACAAAGGAGGCCGTGCTTTCCTTCCAGAGAACGAACGGACTTACTGCTGACGGTATGGCCGGAGCAAAAGACCTTGCAGGTTCTTCAGTCCGGTTCCGCTAAGTCCAAGCCGAAACAGAGTACAAACAGACATAGAAATAACGGAAATGCCGGAGCGGCAAATGCAGGTGGAGGAGGGAATGCACCCGCACAGGCCAATATTCCTTCCGGATCAGGCGGAGCTACCGTTTCGGGCTCGGCTTCAGCACTGATTTCCATTGCCTCATCTAAGATAGGGTCTCCTTATGTATGGGGATCGAAGGGACCGAATGCTTTTGACTGCTCGGGCTTCGTGTACTGGGTGTCTGAATCAGGCAGGTGTAGGAACCTCTTATATGACCTCTTCCGGTTGGAGAAATCCGGGAAGATTTAAAAAGGTCGGTGCCTCTGAATTGCAGGCCGGTGACATTGTGGTTGTAAGCGGTCATGTGGGGAATCTATGCCGGTGGCGGAACCGTTATCGATGCTTCTTCTTCTAACGGTAGAGTGGTACATAGAAGCTTTTCCGGTTGGTGGTCCAGAAACTTTATTACTGCGTGGAGAATTTTTAGCTAAAAAGGGCTTTTTGGAGGAGAGTGAAAAGATGAAAAAGACAGCATTAATTGTTATGGCGGCAGGAATCGGATCACGCTACGGCGCAGGGATTAAGCAGCTGGCTAAGATAGGTCCCTCAGGGGAGATTATCATGGACTATTCCGTGCACGATGCTTTGGCGGCAGGATTTGATAAGCTGGTTTTTGTAATTCGAAAGGATATCGAAGCGGAGTTTCGTGATATCATCGGAAAGAGAATCGAAAAAGATTGCCGATGTGGAGTATGCTTTCCAAGAGCTTAACGCTTTACCAAGCGGCTATACTCTTCCGGACGGAAGGACAAAGCCGTGGGGAACGGCTCATGCTCTTATGCAGGCAAGAAAATATGTGGACTGTCCTTTTGCGGTAATCAATGCCGATGATTTCTACGGAAAAGAAGGATATCAATTAATTCACGGTTTTTTAACAGAGGATAGGGCAGAGAGTAAGATGCTTGAAATGTGCATGGCAGGTTATCATTTGATCAATACGCTCTCTAAGCACGGTTCCGTTAATCGTGGAATTTGTAAGGTTTCCAAGGAAGGCTACCTTGAGTCTATTGAAGAAATCTTCGAGATTAAGAGAGAAGAGGACGGGATTCTTAGAGGCTTAAATCAGGGGAAAGATACGATTGTCTTGGCAGAAGATGCCATTGCTTCTATGAATATGTTCGGTCTTCCGGAAGAGTTTCTGGATATTGTTACGGAGAACTTCCCGGCATGGCTTGACCAATACGGGAAAGAAATGAAGTCGGAGTATCTTCTTCCGAGAGAAATTAACAATTTAATGAGAGAAGGAAGAGGAAGAGTAAGGGTGCTTCCGGATCATGACAAGTGGTTTGGCGTAACCTATCATGAAGATAAGGCACTTGCGGAAGAGGCCTTGAGAGAATGTATTGCTGCAGGGCTTTACCCTGAGAAACTCTATGATTAAGGGATAGTAAAATATAGCATTCTGTTTTAAAATAGAGGGAAATTCATTTCCCTCTATTTTTTATTCTGAACGAGTATTTTGCGTATTCAAAGAATAGATACAAACCATAGTTGCTTGCAAGGTCTGTGGAACAGACTTGAAAAATGCTTAGAGATAGTGAGGTTACTTAGGGTGTCGGATCAAGAAAGAGAATCTCGAAAAAGAAAGCTGAAAGAAAGAGTGATTCCGGGAGAACTGGAAAAAAAGGAGAGGGAGGAGCAGCCGGAAAAGGCAGGGGAGAGGATTGCCCTTCCCCGTCACTTTTTTTGCTTCCCCTGTTATTTCTTTTTACTCTTAACTTTAGGACTTCTTTTCTTTTTATAACAGGAGAAGATATAGCCGTTTAACGAGTAAGTGGTCTGTGGATTTTTTTCGGAAAAGGAGAATCCTCCGGAGAGTATTACAGTTTTTCAGAGGGGATAGTAAAGGTATCGAAGGATGGCGCCTCTTATCTTTCCTCTTCTGGAAAGGTGCTTTGGAATCAGGCCTACGAAATGGCTGCACCGCTTGTTTCCATCAATGGGGACTATATGGTGATAGGGAGGAAAAACGGCTCAAAGCTCTTCATTCTTTCCACGGAAGGCTTGAAGGGGCAGGGCGAAAGTTCTCTTCCCATTTTGAAGCTATCCATTTCGGAAAAAGGAGTGGTTTATGCCCTTCTTGCTGACGGAGAAAGCAGCTATATTACCGTATTTTCCAAAGAGGGAAAGAATCTGGATATCAGTATCAAATCGGTTCTTGGCGGAGACGGTTTCCCCGTGGATTTTTCTACATCAAAGGACGGAGAAGAGCTTTTGGTGGCCTTTTCCTACCTGGACAAGACTGTTTTAAAGAGTCGTGTGGTTTTTTATAATTTTTCCGCCCTTGGGAAAAAAATGCGGGAGCGAATCGAGTGGTCGGCGGTTTTACCGATCATTTTTCCGGGAAAAATGGTAGGGAGAGTTCACTTCTTCAACAATGACGAAAGTTTTGCGGCTTATAACGGGGGGCTCAGTTTTTTCTCGACGAGAGTAAAGACCAGTCCCGAGGAAAAGAAGAACATCGAAATCCCGGGAACGATCCGGATGATGAGCTATAACAGTCAATACCTCGCCTTACTCACGGACAATACGAAGGAGAAGGAGGAAGAGAACTATCGTCTTCTGCTTTTCAGGAAGAATGGAGAAAAGCTCTTTGATAAAGCGTTAAACTTTTTGGGCACTAAGATGGAATTAAGCGGGGATAAAATTCTGCTATATCAGGAGAAAAACTATAAGGTCTATGACTTTAGCGGTCGTCTACGCTATAATGGAGAAATCGAAGGAGGGGCTTCTCTACCTTCGCTCCATGACGGATTTTAAAATGAACGGCACTGAGCTTATGCTCTGCTTTCCCAATAAGGTGGAAAGGGTAGTTTTGCAATAGAGGGAGAACAAGATGAATCAATATTGTGTAGGAATTGATGTTGGCGGTACCAGTGTAAAATGCGGTATTTTCACTTATAACGGAGTGCTCCTCGATAAGTGGGAGGTTATGACCAGAAAGGCGGAAAACGGAAAGTATATTCTGCCTGATGTGGCAGAGGAACTGAAAAAGCACCTCGATGAGAAGACGATTTCCTATGAAGATATTGCGGGAATCGGAATCGGTGTGCCGAGCCCTGTTGAGCCGGATGGACATGTAAGAGTAGCGGTCAATCTTGGATGGAAAGACATTTACCCTGCACGAATTATGCGGGAGCTTATGGGGGGCAGAATTCCCTGTGCTGTAGGAAATGATGCCAATGTGGCAGCCCTTGGAGAGATGTGGCAGGGAGGCGGCAGAGGCTTTCAAAATATGATGATGGTAACACTCGGAACGGGAGTAGGCGGCGGTCTTATTTTAAACGGGAAAAATTGTGGCCGGTGCTCATGGTGCCGGAGCGGAAATCGGGCATATCCATGTTAGAGAAGTAGAGGGAGAGCGTTGTGCCTGTGGCGGTATGGGGTTGCCTTGAACAGGTGGCTTCCGCAACAGGAATCGTAAAAGAAGCGGAGCGCTTTTTAAGAATGTTTAAGGAGCCGTCTTCTCTTCGTATCTACGGAAAGGCGCTAACCGCTAAAAATTGTTTGTGATGCGGCGAAGGAAGGCGATCAGCTTGCTTATTTAAGCCTGGACTTAAGTATGCGTTCTTTAGGCATCGTCTTGGCGCAAGTTTCCATGGTGGCCGATCCGGAAATCTTTTGTTATCGGCGGCGGTGTATCCAGAGCGGGAAGTTTCCTTCTTGATCTTATTCGGAAGCACTATGAAGAGTACACTCCGATTTTAGAGAAAAAGGCGGAGCTTGTTCTGGCAACACTGGGAAATGATGCCGGAATCTACGGCTGTGCAAGACTCATGCTGGAAAAGGATTAGAAAGTCGGGAAGATGAATCAAAAGGTTCTGAAAACAATTGAATATACGAAGATTATTGCCATGCTGAAGGAGGAAGCCGACTCTTCTCTCGGAAAGGAGATTGCGGAAGCGCTCCTTCCTTCTTCCGAGCCGGAAGAGGTGAGGAAAAGTCTTTTGGAAACGGAGGATGCGGAGAATCGGATTCGCTTAAAGGGGTCTCTTTCTTTTAGGGGAATGACGGATATTCGCCTTTATTTTCCAAGAATCCGGCTTGGGGCAGCCCTCTCCATTGCAGAGCTTTTACATGTGGAAAAGATTTTGGAATTTGCGGAAAAGGCCAGGGATTTTGCGGGAGAGACGGAAGATTCGCTTTCCGTCTATTTTTCGGGCTCTCTCCCTTGGAAGAAGTAAGGAGAGAGTTTCAGCGCGCCATCGAGTCGGAGGAACGGCTTAGTGATGACGCCAGTAAGGAACTTTCGGAGATTCGCCGTAAGGAGAAGGGAATCGAAGGCAAAAATCAGCGATGAGCTGAACCGAACTTTAAATGATAAGCGGTCCATGCTGCAGGAAGGCGTCATTACCTTGCGAAACGGCCGTCATGTTTTTCCGGTTAAGGCGGAGTATAAGAATGCCTTTCACGGAATTGTCCATGATGAAAGCAGTACCGGGGCTACCCTCTTTATGGAACCTTTAAGCATAGTCCAGCTGGAGAACAGCCTGACAGAGCTTTTGTCCTTAGAAAGGAGGGAGGTGGAGAAGATTCTTCTTGCCTTATCCCTTCTTTTGCAGCCGGAAATCTCTGCTTTACAAGAAAATGTGGAGTGCATTGCACATCTTGATTTTGTATTTGCCAAGGCGAAGCTCGGAAAGAAAATGGAAGGAATCCGCCCGACTGTTTTGGAAGAGAAAAAGGTGAGTCTCCTTGATGCAAGGCATCCATTGATTCCAAGAGATAAAGTGGTTCCGATTTCCATTCATATCGGAGAGGGATTCCGTCTTCTTGTGATTACCGGCCCGAATACAGGCGGAAAAACGGTCTGCCTAAAAACGCTTGGACTCTTACAATTAATGGGACAGGCAGGCCTTTTGATTCCTGCTTTTCAGGGGGCCTCCATTACCGTATTTAGGGAAATCTTTGCCGATATCGGAGACGAACAAAGTATTGAGCAGAGCCTTTCCACGTTTTCTTCCCACATGACCAATACCGTGAAAAAATACTGGCAGAGGCGGATGCGGACAGTCTTTGTCTTTTTGATGAGCTTGGTGCAGGAACGGATCCGACGGAGGGAGCCGCTTTGGCACTGGGGATTTTGCATGACCTCTTCCAAAGAAGAGTCACAACTGTTGCGACTACCCATTATGCGGAAATCAAACTCTACGCTCTTTCTGAAGAAGGAGTGGAAAATGCTGCCTGCGAATTCGATGTAGAAAGCCTTCGCCCAACCTACCGTCTGCTTATCGGTGTGCCCGGAAAGTCCAATGCCTTTGCGATTGCAAAGAAGCTGGGACTCAGTGATGCGATTATAGAGGATGCGAGAGGCAGAATCGGAGAGGAGGATCTGCACTTTGAGGACCTGATTGCCGACTTGGAGGATACAAGGCGACTTGCGGAACGGGAAAAGCTCGAGATTGAGCAGTATAAGGAAGAGGTGGAAAGGCTGAAAGCGAGAGCCAGAGAATCCACCAAGGGAATCGAAAAAGGCAAGGACAAGATTTTTAAACCGAGCGCGAGAAGAAGCGGCGAGGATTCTTGCCGAGGCCAAAGGAAACCGCAGATGAAATCATTAAAGAAATAAAGAAGAAGGAAAACGGCGGTTCCGGCTCTTTAGAGGCGGAGCAGCTTAGAACCAAGCTAAGAAAGAAACTGGAAGAGAATCAATCTGTCTTAGGGGCGCAGACGGTAAAGGGGCCTTCTCAGACTATTTCCCTGAAGAATCTCGCCTTGGGAGATAAGGTAAGACTCCTCAATATGCACGGCGTAGTGGGAACTGTTACGGAGCTTCCCGATAAGAGCGGGATGTTTACAGTCAGCGCAGGAATTCTCCGCACTAAGGTATCTGCAAAAGAGGTGGAATTTATTCAGCATAAGGAAAAAGGAAGCTCCTACTCGAAATCAAGGGAAGACGCAGGGACTTGGAAGAGCGAAGGCTATGGGGATTTCTCCGGAAATCAATCTTATCGGGAAAATGACTGCCGATGCCCTGCCGGAGCTGAACAAATATTTGGATGATGCATTTTTGGCGAAACTCCCTCAGGTGCGTATTGTACACGGAAGAGGAACCGGTGCACTTCGGAAAAATGGTGCATGAATGTGCCAAAAAGAATAAGCACATCGAGTCCTTCCGCCTGGGAGAATACGGAGAAGGCTCTGACGGTGTGACGATTGTGTATTTTAAGAAGTAGTTTAGAAAATGGAGGAATTGTGGCGGAAAAAAACAAAGAATTCTAATAGTAGATGATGACAGCTCCATTGCGGAGCTTATTTCTCTGTATCTGGAAAAGGAGTGCTTCTCCACAACAATTGCGGAGGATGGAGAAGAGGCATTAAGTCTCTATGAAAAGGAAGGTGCAGATCTTTTGATTTTGGATCTGATGCTTCCCGGGATTGACGGATATGAAGTGTGCAGACGGATTCGGGCGAGCTCGGATGTACCGATTATCATGCTTTCCGCAAAAGGAGAAACCTTTGATAAGGTACTCGGCTTGGAGCTGGGGGCGGATGACTATATTTTAAAGCCCTTCGACACCAAGGAGCTCGTTGCCAGAGTAAAGGCCGTGCTTCGTCGTTTCCAGCCGGGAAGAAAACAGGGAAGCTATGAGCTTACGGAGTCAGCAGATAGCGAAGAGCAGTTGCAAAAAGGGAAGTATATTGCCTATCCGGATCTGGTTGTCAATCTAAGTAACTATGCGGTGCACTATCAAGGAAAATCCATTGATATGCCGCCGAAGGAACTGGAGCTTCTGTACTTTTTAGCCAGTTCACCGAATCAGGTTTTTACCAGAGAACAGCTTTTGGACAATATCTGGGGCTACGAGTTTGCGGGAGATTCCAGAACCGTGGATGTGCATATCAAGCGCCTTAGAGAAAAGCTTCCGGAAGGAGCGGACTGGGAGATTTCCACGGTTTGGGGCATTGGATATAAGTTCAGAGTAGGGTGAAGAGCTTGAGAAAGCATTTATTTATTAAATTTTTACTGGTCTACCTGGTCTTCTTTCTACTTGCCTTCTCCTTTGTCTCCTTTTACGGAGGAACTACGCTTCAGCGTTATTTCTATAATACAGAGGGGCAATGCGCTATATAAGGAAGTGACGAGAATTGCCAATTATTACTCGCAGGAAGAAAAGGGGAAGCTTTCCATCAGCGGACTGAGCAGTGAAATGGAAGGAAATATCCATAACAAGGCATGGGGCTGGACACTCATCAGTCCGAAGGGGGAAATCCTTCTTCATTATGGGCCGGAGAAAATCAAGGGAGAAAAAATAGCCGACTTTCATGTCGCGGAAAAGGGAGATAAAACCTATTACAGCGGAGATTTGCAGGGGATGCTTATGGAAGAACAACTTATCAGTAAGGCTCCGATACGCAGGAATTTTTCAGAATCTTGCTTATCTCTACCTCCACATTCCGCTTTCGGAAATTGAAGCTAAAAAAGAAGGAGCGATGGAGATTTTGTTTGAAATCTTTGCGCTCACTTTTATCTTATCTTTTTCCGTTTTCGCTGTATTCTATTTTTCTGTCTACCGACCGCTTCGGAAAATCACGGCAGGAGCCGTGCGCTATGCTGCCGGAGAATATCTTTATCGTATTCAGGTTTCTTCCGAAGACGAAATGGGATACCTTGCAGATACGCTAAACTATATGGCGGAAGAGATTCAGAAAGTCGGATGACTACCAAAGACAGTTTATTGCGAATGTTTCCCATGATTTCCGGTCACCCTCTGACTTCCATAAAAGGATACTTGGAAGCGATGCTGGACGGTACCATTCCGAGAGATAAGGAAGAAAAAGTATCTTGAACGCCTGATTATGGAGACGGATCGACTCAGTAAGCTTACACAGTCGATGCTGAGCTTGAATAAGCTGGATGAGGGCGGAAATCTGAATCGGAGTAATTTCGACATCAATAGAATGATTCGAGAGGTCTGTAGCAGCTTTGAGATGCAGTGTGCTAAGAAGAAATTGCAGTTTTCTCTGGTTTTTGCGGAGAAAAAGGAAATGGTTTACGGAGATTATCCTAAGATTCAACAGGTTCTTTACAATCTCTTGGACAATGCGGTGAAATTTTCCAAAGAAGGAACGGAAGTCATCGTGAGGACGGAAAGAAGAGGAACGAAGGTCTTTATTTCGGTAAAGGACCAGGGAATCGGAATACCGAAGAAGGACTTACAAAAAATATGGGAGCGCTTTTACAAGACGGACCTCTCCAGAGGAAGAGATAAACGGGGAACAGGTCTGGGGCTCAGCATTGTGAAGAGTATTATCACAGCCCATAATGAACATATAGATTGCATATCCACGGAGGGAGTGGGCACGGAATTCAGCTTTGCACTCCCCATGTCTTTAAAGGAGGAGGCATAATCCTTGGAAGAGAAAGACTTTATAAAAGAGAAAATAGTGGGACAAAAGGGAAGCTGGAAAAAGAGGGAAAAAAGTGATTTTACTTTTTTTCTTTCCGGCATGATTTTCTCCCTTGGCGCATTTTTGACGGCAGCATTTCTCTTTCCTCTTCTTCCGAAGACGGAAAAAAAGAAAGAGAAGGAAACAGTGGCCTTCTCGGAATCGGAAAGCACGGAACTAGAGAGCAGTACGGAAGAAACGGAAGCCATTGAAGATGTGGTTCAATCCGAAATTCAGAAATTCGACTTTCCCTATTTCTGCCTATGACAGCATGATGGGAAACCTGAAGAATATCATTCAGGAGGGAGAAAAGTCCCTTTGTGGATGTAGAGATTTCCAGTGGAGGAGCGGATCTGCTCACGAAGGAAAAGAAGCAGGGAAACGGCATTATTCTGGAAAAACCGGAGATTCCCTATTTGTCTTATTTCCTTGGAATAGCGAAGAAGGAGAGGAATATCGGATTCGCTTTTTTTCCGGGAAAAAGAAGTGGAAGGAACAAAGGTTTCAGAGAGTAAAAAGGACGGAATTCTGATTTTATCCGTGCCTCTTAGTGCGTTTAATGAGAAGGAGATGGAAAAGCTCAGTCTCATTCCCAGAGGGAATTCTCGTCTTTTGCAAAGGGGCGAGACCTTAATCGGTATCGGAGCTCCGAGCGGGAAGCTGTATTCGACCGTCTTTTTCCTATGTATCGTATCTTTCTTATGAGGAGCCGGCTATAGACGGAATCCTTGAGGAAATCGAGCTGCAGTTAGCAGAAAAGGGAGAAGGAAATATCTTTTTTCTGAACACTGCCGGACAATTGGTCGGTTTTGCAAGGGGAAGTGAGGAAAGCTATCCGCGAATTACCGGTTTATCCGATTGCTTGGAGTATTTGGCACGTTTAAGCAACGGAAATGCTTTTACCGTATCTGAGGGATTCGCGTGCAAAACACGACTAAAAAAATGGCGGAGCTTGGGATTCCGGAGGGAATCTATATCTCGGAGGTGGAAGAAGGGAGCCCTGCCTATAATGCCGGCATCCAACCCGGAGATGTGTTAAAGAGAGGAAACGGAGAAGAATTAAGCAGTGTAAAGACCTTTCAGGAAGCCTTGCTTAAGCAGAATCCGGGAGAGATTTACCGAATCGCAGTTCTCCGCTATAATGGGAAGGAATATGTGGAACTGGAGTTTTCCTGTCCGCTGGGGACAAGGTAGGAAGGAATGTATATGAGTGAAAATATCCCTAACCCTAATCGTTTTATCGAGAATTTTAGGGATGGCACAAGAGTGAACAATGTGTATCTGGTGAAAATGAAGAACACGGCACTCACAAAAAAACGGAAAAGGAATACCTGAATGTAACCTTGCAGGATAGGGACCGGAACAATCGATGCGAAGATTTGGGATCCGTTTTCACCCGGAATTGCCGAGTTCTCTACGCTGGACTATGTCTATGTGGAGGGCAACGTTGCATTGTATAACGGTGTGAATCAGCTAAGTATTCAAAGACTTTCCGTTGCAACGGAAGGAAGTTTCTATCCGGAAGATTTCTTGCCGGTTTCCAAGCGAGACAGGGAGGAAATGAAGAGGGAATTCTATGCTATGATTTCGCTTTGGAGAATCCTTCTTAAGGAAGCTTTTAGAGAGTATCTTTGTGGAAGATAAGGTTTTTATGCAGGAGTTTTCTTTTCACTCTGCGGCAAAAACCGTGCATCACAGCTATGTGGGCGGCCTTTTGAGCACACCTTATCCGTGGCCAAACTATGTCAATTTTATGCAGAGCACTATCCCGATTTAAACAAAGATATTTTGGTTTCCGCAGCACTTTGCCATGATATCGGGAAAATGAGGGAGCTCAGTGAATTTCCGAGAAATGATTACTCGGATGAGGGACAGCTTCTTGGCCATATCATGATCGGTTATACCATGCTTTCCGAGAAAATTGCCTTGATTCCCGATTTTCCGACCGCGCTTCGCTCGGAATTTTTACATTGCATTCTTTCCCATCACGGGGAACTGGAATTCGGCTCTCCGAAGAAGCCGGCTACTATGGAAGCTTTGGCCCTTGCTTTTGCGGACAATACGGATGCCAAACTGCAAACCATGCGGGAGTTTATCGAGCAGGGAGAGAAGTCCGGGAAGGCGAAGGAAGGGAATGGTTGGATCGGATACAATAAGCTCTTGGAGAGCAATGTGAGGAAGAGTATGTTCTAAGCACCATGATACACAGAACTATTTAGTGAATCAGAAGAATAGCAAAAACTCAGTATTTTACCGGTATTGAAATAGGGACGCTCTCGCTCAATTCTCGCCCAGCAGTAGTACTAAGCATCAAACATCGCGGTCGCTCGCTTTTCAGCAAGTGCCGGCGTCTCAGATTACGCTTATTTCAATACCGGTAAAATTTGAGAGCGAATTATATTTTTAATTCATGTAGAAAATGTCCATTATCTTTTTGTTATAGCTTGAATAGACTTGCATCTTTAAATATGGAAAGGAATACTTTGATTCAGATTTTTCTTAGATGAGCCTTTCTTCCGTTTGAGAGTGATATTCGAGAGCTTTGTAAGGCTTTTTTTATCCGGGGAGGATTTTTCAGCTGCATACGCCGGAGGGTGTGCGGCTTATGGAGACGACGCAGGAGGAGAAGAATGCCTTAAAAGCGTGCGAAAGAGCAAAAGTCTGCCGTGCCCGTGAAACAAGAAGAGCTTAAAACGGAAAGGATGCGGAAAAAAACAAAATCGAATTCTGACAGAGGAGGGATTTCCGACCCTTCTCTTTTTCCGTCTGTCCTGGATTTACGAGGGAGCAGGGACTTCCTTTCAGCGGAAAAGCGCACAAAGGATAAGTCGATTGTGAAAGGCTTATCTTTACCGGATTTTTAGAAGAAAAAAATGCGGGCGGAGTCTTCCTTGGGGAGATTTGACGGGATTCGTCCGGTCTCTCTTTCCGGGAAAAGCTCCTGGACGAGTTGGAAAAGTCAAAAAGCTAAAAAGAACAGAGGTCAGATAGTCAAACCTTCCCAATATCCCAATACTCAAAGAGCTAAGAATGCATTTTACATGCAGGAAAAGAAATGAATCCGCAGTTCTTATACTGCCCTAAAGGACGAATATTGCCTCGAGGGAGAAAAAGGCAGAACTGTTGCATTTTCTTGCTATACGGAGAAAGGAAGATTTTACAGAGAGCGGAGGAGAAAGAGCGGAGTGAAAGATAAAAGACGGCTTCAGCATTTACATTCATATTCCCTTTTGCCCGAGTAAATGTGCATACTGTTCCTTTCTTTCTTCCCCGATTGGATCCTTTTCCGACCGCATTCCGGAGTATTTGGAAAAGATTTCCGAAGAGCTGGATTTTTGCACTCTATGAAATGGGAGAAAAGCGCGGAAAAAGTCTGCAAAAGCATCTATATCGGCGGAGGAACACCGACAGCTCTTCCTCCGAAAAGGAATTGGAAAGCCTGCTCCTTTTAGTGGAGAAAAAGCTGTTGAGCTCGCCGTTTTCCAAAGGTACTGGAATACACGGTAGAGGCAGGTAGGCCTGACTCTTTAACGGAGAATAAGCTCGCCCTCTTAAAGGCACACAGCGTGGACCGCATTTCCATTAACCCGCAGACTTTCCGACAGGAAACTTTGGACTTAATCGGAAGAAAGCACAGCGTTGAGTCGGTGGTGGAGCGTTTTTATGAAGCAAGAGCTTTGGGCTTTGACAACATTAACATGGACCTCATCTTGGGGACTTCCTTCGGAGAGACTTTCCGATGTGGAGGAGAGCCTTCGAAGGATTCATGCACTTTCTCCGGACAATCTCACCGTACACTCCCTTGCTGTGAAGCGTGCCGCGAAGTTGAAAACGGAGGAAAACAAGTACAGGGGTGCTTATCAGGCAGGGGCCTCTTCCGAGGAATTTCCGCTGGAAAGAGAGTTTACCCTCTCTTATATCCCTTCTTGGAAGAAACGAGAGAGCCGGAGCGAAATGGAGTGGATGATGCTTTCCGCCATGCAGACAGCGGAAGAATTATCTTTATACCCTTATTATCTTTACCGTCAAAAAAACATGGCGGGAAATCTGGAAAATATCGGTTTCAGTAAGGAAGGGAAGGAGTGCCTCTATAATATTTTTCATGATGGAAGAAAAAGCATACGGTTTTTGGAGTCGGGGCAGGAAGCTCTTCGAAAATTCTCTTTGGAAACGGAAGACTGGAAAGGGTGGATAACGGAAAAGACTTCCGCTCTTACATGGAGCATTTTGCGGAATATCAGGAGAAGAAGCGGAGGGTGCTGGAAGAACTCCGTGTATACAAAGAAAAACAAGATTGATAAAAAAATAACTAGCAATTCATAGGTGTTTAGCCTATACTAACTTCAGGGCGGGATATTCTTTCGAAAAGTTATTCTTCGGAATTTCCTGTATTTACTATATGATGAAAGACCTTACCAAAGCATATACGTTTAACGAGTGTCGTGCGTGAATCGTGTGATATCCCGTTTCCGGACTTTGGATAGGGCAAATTAAGGAAATAGAGAAAAAGGGATGAAAGGGAAGGAGAAGAGATGAATATTCAAGAGAGAAAAGTGGGGGTTATCGGCTGCGGTTTTGTGGGATCCAGTTCCGCATTTGCCCTTATGCAAAGCGGTCTTTTTTCAGAAATCGTTTTAAATGATGTAGATAGGGAAAGAGCGGAGGGAGAGGCACTCGATATCAGCCACGGACTCCCTTTTGCTAAGCCCATGAAGATTTATGCAGGAGACTATGATGATCTCATGGACTGCTCCATTATTGTAATCACTGCCGGTGCGGGACAGAAGCCGGGAGAAACAAGACTCGACCTGGTAAAGAAGAATGTAGGAATTTTTAAGAGCATTATTCCGGAGATTGCCAAGAGAAAGTATGAGGGAATATTGCTCATTGTGGCAAATCCCGTGGACATTTTAACCTATGCGGCGGTAAAACTCAGCGGCTTTCCGGAGAACAGAGTCTTCGGTTCCGGAACGGTACTCGATACAGCAAGACTGAAGTATCTTTTGGGAGAGCATTTATCCATTGATAACCGTTCCGTCCATGCCTTTTATTATCGGAGAGCATGGAGACAGTGAAATTGCCGCTTGGAGCAGTGCAAAATGTTTCCGGTATTCCTCTAAATGATTTCTGCGAGCTTCGCGGTCACTTGGAGCATGACGCTTCCATGAAACGCATTGCGGAAGATGTAAAAACAGTGCCTACGAGATTATTGCGAAGAAAAAGGCAACTTATTACGGAATCGCGATGTCCGTTCGAAGAATCTGTGAGGCGATTATCCGTGATGAGAAATCCATCCTTCCTGTTTCAGTATGCAACATGGAGAATACGGGAATTTCGATGTCTCATTAAGTGTGCCTGCCATTGTCGGAAGACAGGGAGTGGAGAGAGTGGTGCCGATTGAATTAAGCGAAGAAGAGAAAGAGGCTCTTCAAGCTTCAGCTGATACCTTAAAAGAAGGTTATAGAGGATGCGTTTAGCTAAGTGTACAAAATATGTCTAAGGCGGAGGCGATTGCTTCTTTAGAAAGTTCTACAAATGCCTTGTCTTATCTTGCGGAAAAATTGCTTCCCAATGAGCAAAAAGAAGGCTTTAGTAAACTGATAGACTTATATAAAAGTCACAATGAAAAGATAATTGAGGATTATAAAAATCTATTTGAGGGTATGGAAAGAGCGATTGGGCTTAGCATAGAAAAAGGAAAGATTACTTTGGATCTTCTTTAAAGCCGGTAGAAGAAGCGAAATACCAAAGCATAAAAGCCAAAATCACAAAAACAGACAAGGCGTATAAGGACTATTGGAAAGCTATTTCGAGGAATTTAGACGATATAATGAGAGTCAGGACGATGCTATTTTTAAAGTCTGTAAAAGAGCTATATCTCAATTTTGTGACGGATAATACGAAGGATGTGAACTTCAGAAATTATATGATGAAGAAGGCTGAAAGTACATTTTCCCATATAGAACATTGCTGGAAGAGAATATTGGAAAAAAGCATAGAGGATTTTCAATAATAATATATTTTTATTGAATAATAACATAGATTATGTTATTATTTAATAAAAAAATGGTTATCGAGGTTAAATTCATGGAAATCCTAAATAAGAATATTTTTTTGGTTTGAACTTTCAAGCTGAGGAAATAAATACTAAAGGGCTTCCTGTGTTTATGACAGCACAGAGAAGCTTTTTAGAATGTCGTATAAAGAGATAGCCTTTCTTTATGTGCAGCTTTCGAAAGAAGAGAGGTTTGGGATTGTTGCTCTGGAGAAGCAGTTGTCATTTTTATCTAATAAATATGGCATCCCGGTTGTGTTCGGATTTTCTGCAGTGACTAAATTGCAGCGTGATAAGCTACTTGAAAGGAACATTCCATTTATTACGGATAATGGTCAACTATATTTACCGTTTCTTGGTATGATGCTGAATAATACATTTAAGAAAGAGACGAGACGAGATAAAAATGATGCCGGTAACACAGCTGCTTTTTCTCTATATGCTCTATAAAAGCAAAGGACAGGCTGTAATGAAAAAAGATGCTGCGGCTGCTATAGGGGTCACTAGGACTTCTATTACAAGGGCAAGTGAGCAACTGGCTGCAATGGGACTTATATCCCAGGAAATGCACGGTAAAGAGTACTACATGAGAACGGTAATGTCAGATCTTGCACTTTACAAAAAAGCGAAGCCATATCTAATCAACCCTATTCAACGCATACTGATAACGGAAGCTGATTATAGATATAGCGAATATGTATATTCCGGGGAGTCGGCTCTTTCCAAGGTAACGATGTTAAATGAACCAAAGATTCCGGTTCGGGCTGTATATAAAGCAGATTTTGATGTAGATGGTGTAAAAGAGATTGATTCCAAATGGATAACAGAAGAGAAGCCGATCTGTCTTGAGCTGTGGAAATATAATCCGGCAATGTTTGCAAATAATGGAATTGTGGATCCTGTTTCTCTGTCAAATTGCTTTGACGGAAATGCAGATGAAAGAATTGAAGGAGCAGTTGAGGAATATTTGGAGGGTGGATATGGGGACGGAAATAAACAGTTTCATAGAAAAATTCAAGGATTACACGGATTGCTATACGGTAATTGGCGGGACTGCCTGCGATATACTTATGACGGAGGCGGGGACTGATTTTAGGGCGACAAAAGATATTGATATGATTCTGATTATGGAGGCAAGGTACAAGGAGTTTGCTCATATATTCTGGGAGTTTATCAAGGAGGGGGAATATCGCTTCGGCTGGAAAAACAGTGAAAAGGCACATTTCTACAGATTTACTGAACCACGTTCCGGATACCCTGCTATGATAGAACTGTTCTCAAGAGAGCCTGATTATATCAACTATATTCCGGAGGGAATTATTCCGATACATATTGATGAGAATACTTCAAGTTTATCTGCAATTTTACTCAATGATGACTACTATAAATTCATGCTCGCCGGGAGAAGAATTGTTTCAGGTATAAGCGTCCTTGATACGGAGCATCTGATTCCGTTTAAAATGTATGCCTGGCTGGATTTAAAGGACAGGAAAGCAAGAGGTGAACATGTAAATGAAAGAGATTTGAAAAAACATAAATATGATGTATTTCGGCTTCTTCAGATAGCTCGTAGAAATAATAAAATCAAAACAAATGGTATTGTGTATGAAGACATAATCAGATTTATGGAAGAAATTAGAATGGAGAATATTCCATTTGCACAGTTGTTCTTACCGTTTGAAATGGAGGAAGCACTAGCCTATCTGAGAGAAATATACATATGATTGGTCGATTGAAAATCGAAGTTCTACATGAAAAAGTTAAATTCTACATGCACGACTAACTTCTATTTTTATAGGCTTGCGGGGACTTCAGATGGCGGTATAATGATCTTATGAGGGCTCGATCTGAAGGCTTAAGCCTAAAAATGCGTATACGGAACAAGGCATCTGGGCGGTTTTTGAAAAACTAACTTCCACATGCCGGGATACTGGGGTATTTCAGATTTGGTACCGTCCGCAGTTTCAATTGCTTTAATTGATTATTTCAAAAAGCGTAGGCGTGAGATTGATCTCATTGTAGGGGATCTCTCTCAGATCGAGCGCTTCAAATATCTCCTTCGGTAAAAGGAGACTGGCGAGCTTGATTGGGGACTGGCCATTCAGGCTCGCCCTCTTTGTTGAATTGATGTGCCAGCAAAGCTTTCTGATGTCATAACAGGTCAGACTGTCAAAAGAACTCTTCTTGGGAAGCACTTTGCGGATATATTCATGATTTCTTTCGCAGTGCGCTTTCTGATTCGAGCACATTGGATCGCAGTAGTAAATACTGGTCCGCATCTTAGATTGAATCCCTGTCTCGAGGGAATCAGGGTCGGAAAATTCAGTCCCCCGGTCGGTCAGGATTACAGGAAAAAGCCTGCTGGAATCCTATAGGTGTCAGTTTGGTCTCTAGCCTGTCAAACACGGTCTTTACGCTGGGCGCTGTTTTGTCCGGCATAAGAAAAAGAAGTTGAAGTTTATACGGCCGGAAGAAAAGTGTAAGGATGACTTTTCTAGATCCTTTGGAACCGACAACTGTGTCCATCTCAACGGTTTTTGCTGCTCTTTCAGGATCGCTCCGGACGAGCTCCAGAAAAGTTATTGTAGGTGCGGCCGGTAAAGATCCCGGCATCTTTGCCGGATAGTCTTTTTTTCTTTACACGGGGCTTGTAAACGACCTTTTTAGGAAGGTCGAGATTTTTAACGGACAGGAGGCCCTGATCGACATAGTTATAGATTGTTCGTGACGAGACTTTGAGCCCCGGATTATTTCTGACGATCGTTTGCGGTGAGTCGCCTTTTTTGATTCTTGGGGTAACAATCTGGTCAAGCAGTTCGAGACGTTCTGCCGTCATATCAATTCCGGTACGCGTATCTCTGAGTCTGTCCTCATAGCAAGACTGTGCGGCAGTGGCTTTTATATTTGAACCTGAAGCAGTCGCATCTGTTGAATCTGGAGCAGATGTTGCAGACGAAAGGGCCTTTTTCGGTTGCGGGACAGATATAGTCGAATTTTACAAAATCCGGGCAAATCCGGCGGCAATCGTGTATCCTGCATCTGCAGCACAGAGAAGCCTTTACATTTGGTTCTGCTATGACATAGGTTTGTTTTTACATAAACGAGTGTATTTACAGAGGCCTTCTGAGGGAACTGGTATAAGAACATCGACCATAACCCTGTCCGATTGAGTTTTTACCTCTTTGGCAAGCGTTGATGGATCCTTGTGGGAGTTCTTTCGCGATGGCGCGGAAAGACTTTTCTGATCCAGTCCAGCCTGGAGGGTAGAACGGTCATCCAGGGAAAGGTGTTTTCCGTTTCCTTTGATCTCTTTACTCATGATTCTTTCCTTTCCAACTGCGGGCGGAACCATGATAAAGTATAGACCAAAAATCACGAGGTATCTTGCAAGACTTATTTCTACGGGGGTGTAGAAGTTAGATTTTCATTTGACCTATACATATGATTATTATTCCGTAAGATTTTTTTGCTTGACAGCTCTTATACTTCCGTGTAAAATCCGTTCTCAACAACTGAATATTGTAAACCGTTGAGGTGGAGATAACGGCAACGATGCCTTTACAGAGAACCCGCGATGCTGAGAATCGGGTAAGAAACAAATTGTCAAATGGACCACTGAGGGTGCAGGGAAACGGATTTTTTTCCGGAGTATTCTGCAACGTGTAGGGATACGTGAGTTCCCGGGGATATGTTGGTATCCTGCTAAGCGGCGCAGCGTATGCTGTGAATCAAGGTGGCACCGCGGATAGATTATTTGTTTATTCGTCCTTGGCAAAGAAACTTTCTTTGCCGGGGACTTTTTGTATTTACCGAGACATAAAAGTCTAAGATGTTCTGTAAGCTTGCTTACAAAGAACATTAAAAACTTTTCCGGATCGCCCCCTGACATGAGCACGAAGAAGCACAGATGTGCTTTGGGAGTGCGAATGGCAGGCAGTAATCGTGAAAGCACAAAGTGCGAACGATTCCGTAAATACATCATGTTCAAGAGATGTATGCGCAGGAATCGTAAAAGCACGAAGTGTGACGATTCCGTAAATACCCTCAGATCCCCTGTAAAGATTATCACATTTACCGACCCCGGAAAAAAAGGCGGGGAAGAAAAAGGAGGAAAGAATTATGCAGCTTAACAATGTGGATTTTGAGACTTATTTAAAGAACTATCCGGATGCAAACGGCTATTTTGGAAGGTACGGCGGAGCGTATATCCTCGAGGAATTAAAAGAAGGCGATGGAGGAAATCGACCACGCCTACCGCACCATTTCCAAGTCCAGAAAGTTTATTGCGGAGTTAAGAAGAATCCGTAAGGAGTTCCAAGGTAGACCGACTCCCATTTCCCACTTGGAGAGACTCTCCGAGAAAATCAATACCGGTGTACAGCTTTATGTAAAGCGGGAGGACTTAAATCATACCGGTGCCCAACAGTTAAAACCACTGCATGGGTGAGGTGCTTCTTGCGAAATACATGGGAAAGAAGAAGGTTATTGCAGAGACCGGTGCCGGACAGCACGGTGTGGCGCTGGCTACCGCAGCAGCATACTTTGGTATGGAGTGCGACATTTATATGGGTGCGGTAGACATCAAGAAGCAGGCACCGAATGTAGCCAGAATGAAGATTCTCGGCGCAAGAGTAGTAGAGGTAAATGAGGGTCTCGCCACGCTGAAAGAGGCGGTGGATGCCGCATTCCTCGCGTACATGAAGGAATATAAGGATGCCATTTACTGTATCGGATCCGTAGTGGGACCGCATCCCTTCCCCATGATGGTGAGAGATTTCCAGAGTGTAGTGGGAATCGAGGCAAGAGAGCAGTTCCTTGATATGACGGGAGAGCTTCCGGATGCAATCGTAGCCTGCGTGGGAGGCGGATCGAACGCCATGGGACTTTTCTCGGGCTTCCTAAATGATCCGGTGACGATTTACGGCGTAGAACCCTTGGGAAGAGGTACCGCACTCGGAGATCATGCGGCAAGCCTTACCTACGGAGAAGAAGGAATTATGCACGGCTTTAACAGCATTATGTTAAAGGATGAAAAGGGAGAGCCGGCACCGGTATATTCCGTAGCGAGCGGTCTCGATTATCCGTCTTCCGGTCCGGAACACGCCTTCTTACATGATATCGGAAGAGTAAAGCATGACGTAGTAAAATGATGACGAGACCATTGATGCATTCTTTACTCTATCCAGAATGGAAGGCATCATTCCGGCGATAGAAAGCTCCCCATGCCGTGGCGTACGGTATGAAGCTCGCAAAAACGATGAATAAGGGCTCCATCCTCATCAACCTCTCCGGAAGAGGAGACAAGGATATGGACTATATCATCGAGAAGTACGGGATCAGAGAGTAAGAAGAGAAATATAGGAATGAAGCTCGAACGGTAAGTATAGAGCTCGAATAAAGAGACTGTAAAAATTAAAGCAATGCTATTTATTGCTATGCAGGTTCGATGCGGGACAATCTGAGCCTGTGGGTACTTGCTGAAAAACAAATGAAATGCAGTTTTTCGCTTAGTATCCGCTACGTAAGGACAAACTTTTCATCAGAAAAGTTGTTCTGTACGAGACCAACTTCCGAAGGAAGTTGCTTTGCAAGCAAAGTGAGCAGTAGTCAACAAGACTACTGCTCAGTCAGGGCGAGGTTAGCGAGAGCGTGTCTCGCAGTGAACCTGCATAGCATAAAAGTGCCTTTGTTTTACAGTCTCTTTTTATTCATAACAACAATCGCTCGTAAAACGTAACCTCTGTTATAAACTGATTGCGTAGGTTTCATAGCAAATTTCACTACTTCAAATTGCGGCACTCCTCTTGAAGAATAAATACGGTATAATACTCTATAGATTAGGAAAAGAATAGCTGACTTTAAGATACAGGAAAAAAGGAATGTAAAACTTTGATTACATTCGACAGGAATAAAAGGAAAGCGATGATGGCTCGTACACAAACAACACAATCAACACACAACTTTATTCTTCTCTTGCTAGCGGACTTCATCTCCTCCTTTGGCTCCGGCATGAGCAATGTTGCTCTGACCTTATTTATCTATGAAAATACGAAAAACCTGATGAGCTCGGCGCTTTTTGCGGTTGTTACACTATTGCCTGAGCTTCTGCTTGCTCCTTTTCTTGGTAAAATGAAATTCCATGGCAGCTTTTCGCTTTATTTTTGCTCTGGGGGAATTCTTATGTGTCATTCCCATGTGTATTTTGCTTTTTATCGATAATATACTGTTAATCTATCTTGTATTCTTCCCTATATTCCGCGATTTTCTTTATTTTGGAGTGCTTAAGAGCGGAATATTTAAAAGCGGATTACGAAGGATGAAGACATGCAGAAGCGACAGAGTGCATCAAGAACGGTAAATATCCTCGTGACTGTTGTGAGTCCCCTCGTAGGGAGCCGCGATTCTTACGAGTTTTGGGGGTAAAGAGTATTTATATTTTGGACATTGTAGCTATATTCTGGCAGCCCTGATCATCCTCTTTTTAAAGGGGAAGGAAAAGCCGTCGCCTCCGGAAATGACTCGTACCGGAGGGACAGATATCATAGGAAGTATCCGAAAGAACAAAGAACTCTTTACAGGCTGCCTCATTTTATGCTTTGTAGGCGGTGCAGTTTCCATTTTGACCTTGGAATATATCTATAAAGTGCTGCATGCCGATGCTATGCAATATTCCATGCTCATGTCCGCTATGGCATTCGGAGGGCTAGTAGGAAGTATCATAGGAGGGATGCCCTTTACACAGATTCATCTTAGGAAAGTATCTTTTATTTGTACAATGATGATGGGAGGGCTCCTTTTGGCTGTTGTTCTAAAGCCTGTTTTTGGGATGTTACTTGTTATTCTGTTGTTCAGCGGTATACTCAGTGCGCTTGTTATGCTTTATTATTCGGTAGAATTGTTTAACAGGAGTGTGGAGGGAGAAATTCGGGGACAGTATGCCATCTTTCAAAATATCTCGGATGCCTCTTCGTTAGTGTCTAAACCTTTTGGCGGAATGTTGAATCAGCTGGCAGGCTGCGTGAGAGCAATCTCTTCCCTGGGAATCGTTTTTCTTCTTTTTGGTATATATTCCTTTGTAAAAAATATTGAATTCAACGAGAATGGAGAGCACTAAAATATAATGTGTAGTGAAAAATACCATAAAGCGATGAAAAACAAGGCTTTGTGGTATTTTTTGGAAATTTACCTGTTAACAGTACATTTCTTCTATAGAAATCAGTTTACAGTTTTTGGCGTTTTTCTTTTACATAGTCGGTAAAGCCGTGGAGGGAGAAAAATGCAAAGTAATGGCTGATTAGCAGGGAATGAACTTTATTTTATCCATCAGCTTTTTCATATTCGGTCTTATCAAAGGGAGAGTTCTTAAACTTGCATTCTCCAAGGAGCAAAAATATTCTTTCCGCATTTTCCTAGAAGATCTATTTCTATAGGGACTAGCTTTTTCTTCATTTTTTTACCGTGTCCTGAAAAATCGGTTATTTTCTGTGAGGATAGGAAAATCAATTTCACAAAAATCAATTTTACCGAAATCAATTTCACCAAAAATCAATTTCACTGAAATCAATTTCACCAAAACCATTTTCACCAAAAACTGAATTCGATGTATTTCTTTTTATGCTGTGAAAATAAGGAAATACAAATCCCTTTTTCTTGCACATTTTCCGAACTTTCTATATACTCTACAAAATAAAAAAAGAGGAGTAAGGAGCTATGGGATTTACATTATTACATCAATTACCGTCTGCTGAAGAGGTTAGAAAAGAGTATCCCCTGTCAGAAGAGCTTACGGAGATAAAGGCGAAAAAGGGACGCTGAAATTAAGGCGATTTTTAAAGGGGAAAGCAAGAAGTTTCTCCTCGTTATCGGTCCCTGCTCCGCGGATCATGAGGATCCTGTCCTCGAGTATTGCCACAGATTAAAGGAAGTGGCAAAGGATGTGGAAGATCGAATTTTTATCGTGCCGCGAATTTATACGAATAAACCCAGAACCACGGGTGAGGGCTATAAGGGCATGCTCCATCAGCCGGATCCGGAGAAAACGCCCCAACTTAACCGAGGGAATTTATGCAATTCGAAAGCTTCATATGAAGGTTTTGGAAGAGACGGATTTTTCTACTGCAGATGAAATGCTCTATCCGGATAACCTCACCTATCTTTCAGACATGATGAGCTATGTTGCAGTCGGTGCCCGTTCGGTGGAGAACCAACAGCACAGACTCGTGGCGTCCGGTATCGATGTGCCGGTGGGGATGAAGAATCCGACCTCGGGAGATCTCGGCGTCATGCTGAATTCCATCTATGCAGGGCAGCACGGCTATGAATTTATTTTCCGGGAATGGGAAGTGAAGACGGACGGAAATCCTTATACGCATGCGATTATGCGAGGTTCACAGAATAAGCACGGGCAAATGCTTGCGAACTACCACTATGAGGACTTAAAGCTTTTACATTCTCTCTACGAGAAGAAGGAACTCTTACATCCCGCGGTGATAGTGGATACAAACCATTGCAATTCCGGAAAGAAGTACAAGGAGCAGCTTCGTATTGCGCATGAGGTCATGCACTCCAGAAAATATTCAACAGAACTGGCCCATTTTGTAAAGGGGCTTATGGTAGAGTCTTATCTTTTAGAGGGCTCCGCAAAGGTGGAAGAGCATATTTTAGGAAAATCGATTACTGACCCCTGTATCGGTTGGGACGACACGCTGCGTTTAATCTCCAATATTTATGACTACCAGAGTCAGACAAAGTATTGATTATGTTTCTTGTAAAATAAAACGGAGTGATTAGACGTGGATTGGAATGATGGCTATTTCGGTCTTTTCGTTTTCTTGCACTTTTATTTCTCTTCCTTTATACTTCTAGGAGCTAAAAGGAAGGGGGAGTTATGGGTTTTTCGTTCTTAAATCAATTGCCGACAACGGAAGAGGTAAAGAAGCAGTATCCCTTATCGAAGGAGCTGATAGAGAGAAAGGCGAAGAGAGATGCGGAGATGAAGTCCATATTCAGGGGAGAAAGCAAGAAATTTCTCCTTGTCATAGGACCTTGTTCCGCAGACCATGAGGATCCGGTGCTGGAGTACTGCCATAGATTAAAAGAAGTGGCCAAGGATGTGGAAGACCGGATTTTTATAGTGCCAAGGATTTATACGAACAAACCCAGAACCACGGGAGAGGGCTATAAGGGGTATGCTTCATCAGCCTGATCCGGAAAAAGCGCTCCAACCTTACGGAAGGGATTCTGGCGATTCGTCGTATGCATATCCGGGTACTCGAGGAATGCGGCTTTTCTACAGCGGATGAGATGCTTTACCCCGATAATCATAACTATCTCGATGATGTACTTTCCTATGTTGCAGTTGGGGCGCGCTCTGTGGAAAATCAGCAACACAGGATGGTGGCTTCCGGAGTGGATATTCCGGTAGGTATGAAGAACCCGACTTCAGGTGATCTCGGCGTTATGCTGAATTCTATTTATGCAGGACAGCATGGACACAATTTTATTTACCGGGGATGGGAAGTGGAAACGGCAGGAAATCCCTATACGCATGCCATTATGCGAGGTTCTCAGAGTAAGCATGGGCAGATGATACCGAACTATCACTATGAGGACTTGAAACTGCTTCATTCTTTATATGAGAAGAAAGAGCTACTGAATCCGGTCGTGGTTGTGGATACGAATCATTGCAATTCCGGAAAGAAGTATAAGGAGCAGCTTCGAATTGCCCAGGAAATCATGCATTTTCGGAAGTATTCCGAAGAGTTGGCCTATTTTGTGAAGGGGCTTATGGTGGAATCCTATTTAGAAGAAGGTTCTGCAAAGGTGGAAGAGCATATTTTAGGGAAAAGTATTACGGATCCTTGCATTGGTTGGGAAGATACGCTGCGTCTCATTTCGACGGTCTATGAGTATCAGGCGCAGATTCGATAATAGGAAATTTTTGGAGGAAAAATATGGGTGTATACGAGGAACTGCAGGAAAGAGGCTTGATTGCGCAGGTTACGGACGAGAAAGAAGTCCGCGAGATGGTAAACAGCGGAAAGGCGATCTTTTATATCGGCTTCGATCCGACTGCGGATTCCCTTCATGTAGGGCATTTTATGGCGCTTTGTCTGATGAAAAGATTACAGATGGCGGGAAACAGACCGATTGCCTTTAATGGGCGGCGGAACGGAATGATTGGAGACCCTTCCGGAAGAACGGATCTTCGAAAGGTGCTTACCGTAGAGGAAATAGACAGTAACATTGCCTGCTTTCAAGGAGCAGATGAGCCGTTTTATCGACTTTTCCGAAGGAAAAGCCATTATGGTCAACAACGGGGACTGGCTTCGAAACTTAAATCTCATGGAGTTTTTACGAGAGGCGGGACCGCATTTCTCCGTAAATGAGATGCTGAGAGCCCGTTGCTATGTGAATCGTCTCGCAAACGGACTTTCCTTCCTGGAATTTTCCTATATGCTCATGCAGGGATATGACTTCTACCGCCTCTATGAGGACTACGGCTGCAATATGGAGTTCGGCGGTGATGACCAGTGGAGCAATATGCTTGCCGGAACGGAACTTATTCGAAAGAAGCTCGGAAAAGATGCCCATGCGATGACCATTACCCTCCTTACCAATAAGGAAGGAAAGAAGATGGGTAAGACCGCAAGCGGTGCGGTTTGGCTGGATCCGAAGAAGACCTCTCCCTACGATTTCTACCAGTATTGGAGAAATGTGGATGATGCCGATGTAGGAAAGTGCCTTCGCCTTCTCACCTTTATTCCGATGGAGGAAATCCGGGAAATGGACAAGTGGGAAGGGGCGGAGCTCAATAAGGCGAAGGCAATTCTTGCCTTCCATTTAACGGAGCTTGTACACGGCACGGAGGAAGCAAAGAAGGCGGAAGAGGCGGCGAAGTCCCTCTTTGCCGGATCCGGTGCTTCATGAATGTGCCAAGCTATACCCTTTTCGAAGGAAGAATATGCGGACGGCGTAGATGTTTTGAACCTTTTGGTTCTCACGGGTCTTGCGCCTTCCAAGGGAGAGGCAAGAAGAAATGTGCAGCAGGGCGGGGTAAGCTTTGCCGGAGAAAAGGTAACGGATATAGGAAGAGTCTTCAGCCCGGAAGAGCTCTCCAAAGAGCCGCTCTTACAAAAAGGGAAAAAAGAGTTTTCGTGAAGATAGTATTCTAAGCGAGTGAAGATAGTATTCAAAAACGAGTGAAGATAGGATGCTAAAAGAATGAAGGTTCTATTCTGAACGGAATACTTGCCTTTCCTGAGTAATAATTATTGAAAAATTAATATTCGGAAAAAGAAAAAAATATATAACATCTTCTTACGATATATTTACAATATACCTTATAAGACTTGTACTTACTTGCATACTAAAAATCTAGTTATAATTTTACCGGAGTTGTCGAGAAGGCTACTCCGGTTTTTTTATGAAAAATGATTCTATACTGAATAGAAATAACAAGAAGTACGATTTTTTTACCTTTTGTTGAAAAAGAGTATCATTCATATAATCCATGTTTCGGGAGTAGATATGTTTAGAAAAATAGTTTTATCCGTTCTTGCACTGATGGTGTTTTCTTGCGGCCTTATCGCCTATGCAGGAGAAAAGAAAGCAATAGAGATTGATGTTCCTTATGTAGAGGGAAAAAGTAAATGATCCTGTTAGTAAGTCTGCAAGAACTGCTTATATTGTTACAGAGAATCCTACCTTGTCCTTTTCTTTGGAAAACGGAAAAAAAGTCGAAGTTATGAGCTATTGCAATGAATACTTGGAGGGGGAAGACAGGGGGATTCGCAACCGTCTGATGGGAAAAACCTTACTGGATGGAGAGAAGTTCACGCTCCTTCCGGAAGAAGAATATGAAAGTGCTAAGAATAACGGCAGTTTGTACAACACGGCAGATCGTTGCTATGTACTTCGAATCTACAATGAGGGAACGGAAAACTATGATGAAATATATTTCGGCATTGTAGAAGAAGATATCTTCAAAGACTTCCAAGAGAAGGCAAAAGAAAGAGAGACTTTACTGCAGAAGAGAATCAGAGAGCTTGGACCGGCAGCAGCAAGAAAGAACTAAGATTTCGAAAATCCGTTACATGGAGAAAGATTGCATCTTGGCTTTGCCAAGAAAAAAACTTGAATATGGACTAGGAAGAGCAGAGGGAAGACCTCTGCTTTTTTTGTAAGATACATCTGTGTTGAAGATGGGAATTCATTGTAAAAAAATAGGACTTACGAATTGTAAAAAAACAGGGCTTACGAATCTTCTATACGTTCACTCTGCATTTTTGTTAAGATAGAATATAAAGAATAGTTTGATTCCTTTCTATGCTAATAGTAAGGAGCTTAAGAATACAGGAGGTTAGCAATGCAAAACTTTGATTATCAGACACCGACAAGACTTATTTTTGGAAAAGGCGTGATTGAAGAGCTTCCGGAAGTAATGGAGCAGTTCGGTAAGAGGATTCTGCTTAGCTATGGAAGCGGAAGCATCAAAAAGATTGGTCTTTATGACAAGGTAAAGGCGCTGTTAAAGGACTATGAGATTTATGAACTTCCCGACATTCAACCGAATCCGAAGTATGACCCGAGCGTATTGGATGGCGTGAAAATCTGTAAAGACAAGGACATTGATGTCATCCTTGCTGTCGGAGGTGGAAGTGTTTTGGATTGCACGAAGGCCATTGCCGCAGGAGCAAAGTATGACGGAGATCCTTGGGATTTGATTACTTATAAAGTGAAGGCGAAGGCCGCCCTTCCGATTGTGGATATTATTACGCTTTCGGCAACGGGAAGTGAATATGATGCAGGCGGAGTGATTTCCAGAACCGAAACCAATGATAAGACGGGGTACAGCGATCCGCTTCTTTATCCGGCAGTTTCCTTTTTGGATCCGACCTATACCTTCACTGTATCTAAGAAGCAAACGGCAGCAGGTTGTGCGGATGCCATGAATCACATTATGGAGCAGTATTTCTGCGAGGATTCCACACTCTTAAATGACGGTTTTATGGAGTCTGCCTTAAAGAGTTTGATGATTAACACAAGGAAATGCTTGGAAAATCCGGAAGACTATACCGCGAGGGCAGAGATGATGCTCTGTTGTACCTACGGCTGTAACGGAATTTATTCCCTCGGTAACAGTGAGTCCGGCTGGCCTTGCCACGGGATGGAACATGCGCTTTCGGCCTACTATGACATCACTCATGGTGAGGGCTTGGCCATTATTACCCCGAGATGGATGAAGCATATCTTAAATGAAAAGACAGTGGATCGCTTTGTAAAATATGGCGTAAATGTATTCGGAATTGATGCAAAGCAAGATAAGTTTGCGATTGCGGAGCAGGCTATTGATGCAACCTACAAGTTCTTCGAGTCCATTAACATTCCTATGCATCTTAGAGATGTGGGAATCGATGAGAAGAGAATCGAGGAAATGGCAAAGCACGTTGCGGAAAATGAAGGGCTGGAAGAGGCTTGGGCGCCGCTTTTAGAGAAGGATATTGCAGAGATTTTCAGGGCTTCCCTGTAAGGGAATAATAGAAATACATAACAAGTAGTACATAACAGGAAATGCATAACAGAAGTGTATATACAGGAGATACACAAAAAAGTCAGGAGAACAACTATGAAGACATTGATTATTAACGGAAGTCCTCGCATCGGAGGCAATACAAGTATTGCCCTCTCGGAGATGATTAAGGTATTTGAGCAGGAAGAGATAGAAGTTGAAGTAGTGCAGATTGGCAACAAAGATATACGAGGCTGTATTTCCTGTGGATATTGTTATAAAAATGGAAAATGTGTCTTCAATGACCCTGTAAATGAGCTGGCAGAGAAGTTTGAAGCCGCTGATGCTTTAGTAGTGGCATCCCCGGTTTATTACGCTTCTGCAAATGCCACCCTGATTGCCTGCCTGGACAGACTATTTTATAGCACGCATTTTGATAAGACTATGAAGGTGGGAGCCAGTGTGGTTGTGGCAAGACGAGGCGGTTTATCTGCTACCTTTGATGAATTGAATAAGTATTTTACAATCTCAGGAATGCCGGTGGCCTCCAGCCAATACTGGAACAGCGTGCATGGATGCGAAAAAGGAGAGGCGAAGGAAGATTTGGAAGGCCTGCAAACCATGAGAACTCTGGCCAGAAATATGGCCTTTCTGATGAAGAGCATTGCTCTGGGAAAAGAAAAATACGGTTTACCGGAGCAAGAAGAGGGGTAGCTACCAATTTTATCCGATAGGGAGAACATTTATCCGTAAGGTATCGATGCTTTGAAATCATTTGGTAATAAATGGAGGAAAACTTGACGATGATGAGCTTTACTTCGGGCATAGCATCGCAGTTAGCGGCAGTCTTAAGAAAGGAATGATCTCGGCAAAGATTGAAGGATAAGAGAATATAGATGGTCTGAATAGATATATACTTTCTCGCTACAAAAACAAGATATTGTAGCGAGAAAGTATTGACCTTTTCGCTACTAAATTTTAAAATTATAGCGAACAGGGGTGCTCATATGAACGAAGTAAATATCTTTGATCAATTACTTGAAGAACAGAATGGATATATTCGATTAATTGATGCTCAAAAATGAAGGAGTATCAAAGTGTGCAGTTCTGGATTATGTACGTAAGAAGGAAATGGAAAAAGGTGGCTCCCGGTATATATATTTCGCCTGATGTATGGGAAGATAGACTATATTTGATTCAACTTAGAAATAGAAAAATTATTTTTTCGCATGAGACAGCTTTGTATATTCATAATCTTTCCGATAGAGAACCTTTTGCACCGGTGATTACTGTTGGACGAGGATATAATGCGAAACATTTAAAAGATAAAGGCATTATAGTCCATACGGTAAGATTGGAATGGATAGAACTTGGCTTGACAGAGGAGAAGACCTTTACCGGTAATACAGTACGAATCTATGATAGAGAGCGCTGTATCTGTGATATTATCAAGAATAAAAATAGAATGGATATTCAAGTATTCCAGATGGCTTTGAGGTCTTATTTTTCAGGTAGTGACAAAAATATCCATAAGCTCATGGAATATGCTCGCATCATGGGAATTTCGGATAAGGTGAGACAATATACAGAGGTATTACTATGATGAAAAGTGCTACAGCTGTAAAGGCAAAGATAAAAAATAAAGCAGGGGGAAGTAGTGACAAATCCCAGATAATGCTAAGAATATATCTGATGGAAAGACTTCTGGAGAGAGTTTCTTTATCAAGATATAGAGATAACTTTGTACTAAAGGGAGGACTTCTGGTGTCTTCTTTGGTGGGCGTTGATATGCGTTCAACTATGGATGTAGATACTACCGTAAAATCACTTCCTATGAATAAAAAATCAGTGCAAAAGATTCTTGAAGAAATAATGGCAATCGAGGTGGAGGATGGAGTCTCTTTTCGTATAAGCAAAGTACAGGATATTATGGAAGGACACGAATATGAAGGTCTTCGTTTCATGATAGAATGTTCGATGGATAGATTAAAACAGACTATAAAAATTGATATTTCAACCGGTGATGAGATTACACCGGGAGCGATTGAATATAAGTTACCACTTATCATTGAAGATAGAACCATTGAGCTGTGGGCGTACAATTTGGAAACGCTTCTTGCGGAAAAGCTTGAAACTATCATGGTAAGGGCAGAAGCGAATACCAGAATGAGAGATTTTTATGATATACATGTATTACTTGAGCAAGATGCAGTGACTATTTATAGAGATACAATGAAAGCTGCATTTTATGCTACATGCAATAAAAGGGGGTCTATTGAGCTGATTGGGACAATAGATGATGTTATCAATAAAATTACTGATGATGAAACAATGAGGCAGCTATGGAATAACTACCGTAAAACGAACTATTATGTAGGTTCATTAGAATGGGAAGAAGTGATAGGGAGTGCAAGAAAATTAAGAATAATGATTGAGTAATATAATGCATGCATACCTTAATCCGATAGCATATTTGCAGGAGTCAAGAAGTTCGACCTCTAATGTAATTTTAGTTGCCGACCAATACCCAACAGAGAGTATGAAAATGCTCATTTTCAAAAAGGAAGGGATACGAAAGACAGCGGGAAATATGAAATTAGAATTTTTACAAGAGGAACCAAAACTTGTCTTGACCTATCCTCATAAGTCTAACTTTAATAGGGTAGGTTGCTTATCCATGGTAATACTATCTTTTATTGTTATCCGGGTACTGAATCATCTTATGCGTTATCATACTGATTTTTCAGATAAAATGATTGTGGCAATTGTGTTGATTGTCGTTCCGCTCCTTGTATGGTTTATGGGTTATTATCTCTTCATAAATGGAGTGAAATTAGAAATTTATGAAAACGAAGTTGTTCAATACTATACTTATGGAAGTAGAGGACGTAGTGTATTACATTTTAAATTTAAACTTGAAGACATAGAACAAATAAAAACGAAAAATCGTCCGTTTCATTGTCTGAAGATGACCATAAAAAGTTAGGAATCCCATTTTTGTGGTTTGCATGAGAAGAAACGAAATAAGCTGGAGACAGTAAGCATCATCCTGGATAGAAAAAGCGGATTTTTTTATGCAAGAGATAGAACGATTTCACAGAAAGTAAATGAATGATCAAGGTTTAGCGGGAGCTTCATTTTATGCTCCTTATTTTTTTATTAAAACTTATATTATGCCGATATAAAAATTCAGGCGTATATTGGTGAAAACCATATATATTTTAAGACTTTTACCGATTCATCTGCCATGTAACACAGAAGGTAACATTTTGTTGAAGCTTAGATACGGAGTAATAAATGTGACGTTTTTATTTAGTGTATTGTTTTATTCTTAACAAGTGGCTAAGGCGAAGCCTGAGACATCTTGTTTAGCGCGTTCTTTCCGGAGTATGTAAGGCTGTTCTGTGCTACGTTTTTATGGTGATGAGAAACGTAGGAGGTAGGAAGAAAAATATGAACAACGTAAAACTCGGAACTGCTTTGTTTGCTGCAACTGTGCTTTTATCTACAAATGCTTTTGCAGGGAATTGGGTGCAGACAGGAAACACTTGGGAATACCATGATAACGGAAGAAGAACTGCTAACACATGGGTTAAAGCCTCCGATGGACATTCATGGTTCTGGATTAATGATGCCGGAAAAATGTCTGTAAATGAATGGTTTATTCATAATGGACAGTGGTATTTCACTAAGGCAGACGGCATAATGAGCGATAATGAATGGATTCAGTCTCCTCATTCCGGCCGGTGGTATTATCTTAACCAAGGCGGTGCAATGGCAGAAAATCAATGGCTTGATTATAATGGCAGGTGGTACTACCTTGGCAGTGATGGAGGAATGGTTACCAATGGAACGGTGGATGGTTATTATATAGACAGTTCCGGTGTATGGTCTGATGATAGCAGTAAAATTGTAAATAATGCAAATGTTGCGATATCTTCCGGCGGCGGTTCGGGATTCTCCGGCGGAGGTGGAAGTTCCGGCGGCTCAAGCGGCGGTTCTTCCGGTGGCGGTGGTGGCTCCTATAGCGGTTCTTCCGGTTCCGCCAGCACTTCCTCCGGTAGTAGAAGCGATTCCGGAAATGCAGGAAGTACAAACTCTAGCCGAGATACCTTCAATGGGACATTTCACTTAAGATTTAGTAACAGCTTAGAAGAAGCTAATAAGAAGGACGAATGGTCTAACGAAAAGCTTAGAAGTCTTCTCTCCAAGTGGGATACAAACAATATGTCCCAGTTAGAAAAAGGCTATGGTTGCACTTGTTGTTACACAGAATGCAATCGATTACAAAGTAAACGACGACACGGTTCGTAGTTATCCTTGGGTATACACGGACTTCGTATATAAAACACTTAAGGAAGGTACTGGCCAGTGTCACCACTACGTAATCGTATATCAAAGAGCTTGTGAGCTTTTTGGGGCTTAAAGGCAGTCTACATAAGTGAAAAAGGCTTATGATCACGATGTTGCCGGTGTGGAAATCGACGGTGAGTGGTACATGGTTGACCCAACAAATGCTATCTTAAGAGCCACCGGTTCTGACGGTGCAAGAGGTGCCTTAGATGTTGTTGCAAACACATTAATTAACCCAAGCGTTGTAGACTATATCAGACAATACATGACTGACCCGGCGCAGAGCTACCATATCCCGGAATTTGCAAAGCCTCCGATTTCTGCGTTTACAAAGAAAAAGTCTATTACCCCGGAAATGCTTCGAAACGCACTTTCCAAGGTCTTAACAGGGAAAGACCTTAGATGAAATCGCAGCAGATGAAGCTGAAGCTAAGCGTAAGGCTTTAGAGGAAATTGAAAAGCGTGAAGAAGCACAACGACTTGTTGACGAAGCTAAAGCGCCCGCATTTGCCGATAAAAAGAGGGCTGAAGGCTGGACTGTTGTAACAACATCTTCAGAGGGTGTGACCAACCAAAAGAAGCTAATCAACGCGAAGTCGCTGAAAGAAAAGAAAAATCAAAGAAGAAAATGCTGAAGCTTGGGCCAATCACAAACTTGAAATTGACATTGAACCATTTGGTTATGTCTACGTAATCTATTACAGAATCAACAACTAATTATCGGTTAGAGCTTAGGATAAGCACCCGTTCTCATGAATGGGTGCTTGTTTTTTTCTAAGATGATATCCATTAAGAAAAGGATTCCGCTGCTATGAGGGTAAAGAGAAGAAAAAATCGACGAAACGGCAAAGCGTGTTGTGGAAATGAGACTCTAGCGAAGTTTTGTATGGTTCCTTATCTTGTGCTATTGAGCTGAAAACTTGAAAAATGCTATAATAGCTCGGATTTATTATGAATATGATTTCCTGATTTTTTTATCTATGGAATTCGAAAAAATGCACAATAGAAAAATAAGGAGTATACGAAGATATGAAGCTTGGAATTGTCGGTTTACCGAATGTGGGAAAGTCCACTCTTTTTAATGCAATCACGAAGGCAGGTGCGGAGTCGGCAAACTACCCCTTCTGTACAATTGACCCGAATGTGGGGGTGGTGGCTGTTCCGGATGAGCGTTTACAGCTCCTTTCCGACCTTTATCATTCCGAGAAAATTACCCTGCAGTAATCGAGTTTGTAGATATTGCGGGGCTCGTTAAGGGGGCATCCAAGGGAGAGGGCTTAGGCAATCAGTTCCTTGGAAATATTCGGGAAACCGATGCCATCGTGCACGTGGTTCGTTGCTTTGATGATGACAATGTCATTCATGTGGACGGCTCCGTAGATCCGATTCGAGATATTGAGACGATTGAGCTCGAACTCATTTTCTCCGATCTCGAGGTTTTAGACCGGAGGATGCAGAAGACAAAGAAGCTGGCGAACAACGATAAGGATGCGAAGAAAGAATATGCTCTTCTGGAAAAACTTCATACGCATCTGGAAGAGGGAAAGCTCGCAATCAACTTCGAAGCCGAAGAGGAAGATGCCGCTTTTTGGACAGCTTGGGACTGCTTACCCGAAAGCCCGTGATTTATGCCTGCAATGTAGCGGAGGAGAGCCTTGCCGATGACGGAAAGAGCAATCCCTATGTAGCAAAGGTAAGAGAGTACGCGAAGAAGAACCATTCCGAAAGCTTTGTGATTTCTGCACAGATTGAGCAGGAGATATCCGAGCTTTCCGATGAGGAAAAAGGGAGAGTATCTGGAGTCTTTGGGGCTTTCCGAGTCGGGTCTCGATAAGATTGTGCGTGCTTCCTATTCTCTTCTTGGTTTAATGTCCTATCTCACTGCCGGAGAGAAGGAAACCAGAGCGTGGACGATTAAGAAGGGCACCAAGGCACCGCAAGCTGCCGGAAAGATTCATACCGACTTTGAAAGAGGCTTTATCAAGGCTGAGGTAGTGAACTACAAGGATTTACTGGATAACGGATCGCTTTCCGCGGCAAGAGAAAAGGGGCTTGTGCGCATGGAAGGAAAAGAATACATAATGCAGGACGGAGACGTGGTGCTGTTCCGCTTTAACGTCTGATGCTTCTTCTCCACATTGAAAACTTGGAAATTATGGGAGTTACCGTATTATAGCGGTAGCTCCTTTTGGTATTTAACCCCTACCTAACCCCTACCGAGAATTTCCATTGTATCTTTTTGTGTATTTTCCAGCTTCATTAGTTCACGTCTTTTGAAGTCATTTGAAGGATGAGTATAGGTATCTATCGTTTCACGAATATTCGCATGTCCAAGAACAGCCTGCAAAGCTCTCATGTCCACATTTTTCTCAGCACCTCGTGTAGCATAAGTGTGTCTTAAACAGTGTGGGTGAAGACCTTTTGCTTCGATTTTTTCACAGATAGAATAGAAAGTACGGCGCATATTATTTGGTTCCAATGGTTTTCCAAGCTGAGTACAGAATACAAGGTCATTATCATCGTAAGCAGCTCCAGCCTTTTGCTTATTCGTTTCCTGCTGTTCATATACCTTAGCAAGTATTTCCATGGTGCTATCATAAAGAGGAATGGTTCTTTTTCCTGCCTCTGTTTTTGGGTCTCCAAAAATCCAGATACCAGTGAGAGCTTGTTTCGTCTGGGTCTTTTTGCTTTTATAGAGAGTTCTTTTTACATGAAGCTCATCATTTTCAAAATCAATATCGCTCCATTTAAGACCAAGCAATTCTCCCAGACGCATGCCTGTATGGAGGTCAAAAATATACATGATTCCCATATAAGTTTTGCTAGCCTGTTCAATAAACGCTATTTCCTGTTCAGCAGTAAGTACATTTATTTTGGGCTTTGATGTTTTAGGTAATTTCACTCTGTTAGCAACATTTCGTGCAATTAAACCGTCATCAATAGCTGTTTCCAGAGCATTGTGAAGTAATTTATATATGTCTATTACGGTTGAGGGTGCTAGACCTTTTTCAGAAAGTCCATTGACGAATCTCTGAATGATATCTTGTCTTAAACTCTTGATTTTATAATGACCGATAGCAGGATTTATATGGTTGTTTACTTTTACGGAATAATTATTGTAGGTGGCAGGGACGGACGTGCGGCTTTTTGTATGTTTGCATATATACGTCCATCCATTCCCTAACGGTCATTTCTGTAGGATTTGTGATGATTCCTTTTTGCAAATTATTCTGTAAGTCGGTCATTTTCTCGAAAGCTTCTTTTTGTTTTACCATAAAGAGACTTGCGAACCTGCTTGCCAGTGGCATCAATATAAACAGTTACACGGGCTTCCCATGTGCCGTCTTTTTCTCTTGCGTATAGAACCTTCATTCTGTCCTCGCTTTTTGCCATAAAATTAGCACTCCTTTCAAAAATTTGAATTATTTAAGCCTTTCCTAAAGTTTTTCCCTGACACGTAGTTTCTTTTTGGAAATAGAAGAAAAAGTTCAATATGGCGGAGAAACCTAGCTGTTGGATGGATTCTGCAATTTCGGTTATTTCACGTTTGCTATAAAAAGAGCAGACACTTTTTGCTATATCTTCTGGAGTGATGTCAGATTTTGATAAACGTCTTGAGGTCAAGGTAATGTATTCTATATATTCTGTAAAAATTAAATTCCATTCACCCCAAAGCTCAATAAAGCTCCGTCTTTGTGGATTATTTTTGCTGATGGATAATTCTTTAAGAGCATCTGCCGTTGTGGAGACGATATAATCAGCTTCATCTTCCGAGACAGTTTCCATGGCATGAAACATTGAATTAACACATTCTCGCTCAGAATAATTTGTAACTTTTTGAGTTGTTTCATCAGTTAATCCGTATAAATAATCAGTTGTGCAGGAATAGTATTTAGCAAGTGAGACTAGCACAGCATGGTCTGGAAGATTTCTTCCACTTTCATAATTACTTAAAAGCTTGTTTAGTAATGCCGATGTCATCAGCAACATCTTTTCTGACCTAAGTCTGTCTTAGCTTTTACGAAGTTCCTTTTAATCTTGTTCCTACTATATTTGTTAAAGTTTCTTTAGAGACTTTTTCCATAATGTTTGTACTCCTTTCTGTGATACAATTATTATTTCTCTATTTCGTCGAAAAGTAAAGAGATAAAATACATTATCCCTCAAACGGGAAAAAAATTGTTATTGACATCATAACTCTTTTTATGTTAAATTGTCAACAGAAACTGAAAAATAGGACAAAAGAGGGCATAATATAACGAACTGACTTTTTGAAAGGAGAGCTAATTGATGGAAGAATACCGTAATTGGGATGAAGTGCCACTGGTACTCAGTGCAAAAGATGTTCAGAAAATACTGGGTTTATCAAAAAGGAAAAACCTATGAGCTGATGAATTCAGAACAATTCCTACACTTTTTGTGAACAAACGAATGCTTGTTACTAAAGAAGCGTTTATCGCATGGCTTACGAGAGATGAGCGAAAAAATTAAAAGGAGGGCTATTCGGTATGCGTAAAAAAGAGCAGTTGTCTGAAAATGTAATTAAAGGGATTTAGGAAATATATAGTTGAAACAGTTCAGCGGTGTAGATGTATATACAATTATGCTGACAAGCATGGATTTGATGATTTTTAATGTATGATTTAACAGATGTGGATTGGGTACAAATAGGATGCGTTGAGAGTGGGAATTTTATACTGGACAGTGATTTTATCTATACACACTTTGAAAGTTATTGGAAAAAAGAAGGTGGTAGCGTGCGTGACCTATTTGATAAATCATTGTTTTATGAACTGCTATATAAAGCCAAAGTTACTTGTTCATGCACCTTTTATTCTCGCAAACCATTACATACAATTCGTAGTATGGGTGGTATTAAGAAAAAGAAGTATTTTTGTATCGCTAAGGACAGCGTAGGTTATTCCAATTCCATGCTGAATTGGTTATAATCAATATAAATTTTCCCATGTAAGAGAACAGCCCTGCTCAACAAAAGAGTAGGGCTGTTCTTTTCATCCGTTAAAGACGAGCTTCGCAATATTCATCATCTTCGCAGGCTATTGTAATAGTGACAGAATAAATGTCAATGCCGTTACGGTTGAGAATCATTGTTTCCATATGATGTTCCTCATTCTCAGATAATTTTCCATGAAAGATAAGGTAACTTTCAATGAACTTATTATCATTTGGTATGTGACCTGTTAACGGATCATCTACAGGAAAAATAATATGTTACGAGAGTTATATGTTCCCAATACCATAATTCTGACATATAACTACGGTAATCAGAGAAACATTCTTCATTTGTTTCGATAGTACCATCTGGCATATCATTGCCATGGACAAGTTCCGCTGTAATAATAACACGTTCATCTTCAAAAGGGTCATAGCCATGCTCTAAATCGTCTATTATACGTTCTTCTTCACTTAGAGCTTTAGCGGAATGTAATGCAGAATCACATAAAAGAGCTAATTCGGCTGGAGTCTTTGTTTCGATAGGGAGTTTTCCCATATTGTGTTGTTGGATGATATCCCATGCAGCATTGAACCAGAGCATATACATATCCTCTGGATATTCCGCATCTTTTGTCTTTCCTTTGAAATCCTCAAAAGCATCATTTCTGATAAGCAGATGATTCCCAGAACCCAGATATTCATAGTTCCATCCATTTGGAATTTTTGCATTTTCTCCCAAAGTACTAAAATCACATTCTTTTAGAACAGGAATGGAGCGGAATAGCTTAGTTAAACTGATATCCCCGTAGCAATAATTGCAATGAAAGATACTTCCACCAGAAGTGACAATCAAGACTTTTCCAGACTCTCCCATAGCACCGCTTTCAGCAAAGAAGATAAATTGCACATTCTTGAAAACATCCTTTTTAAGGTCTGCATTGTAAATCTCAGTAACAAGCTGTTCCATTTGGTATCCTCCTGTTTGTCCTTTGCCAATTTGTATCATATTTTCCACCCATTTGTGCAGGTTATTTTCTTGCTTTTCGGTATCAGCAGTAATGATAAATTCCTGCCCTCTGGCTGAAGAATTTAACAGCGAAAATCCGTTTTTCAGAACAGGGTGGTTATTTCCTTGCCAAGAGATAGAAATGCTTTTTTGAGCAAAGAACGGCGGTAATTGCCATAAGCTACGATTGTTCTGTCCACTCTGAGTAAGGACAAGGGTTTCGGTATATCGGAAAGTGCCATATTCCGCAGGCAAATATAAACGGTTGTTGGCATGATTTGTATTATTACTATGAGGATGCCACGGATAGAAATCCGTGATTTTCTGTTCATCTCTTAAGATATCTCCAACACGCATATATCCATAGATAATATGACGAATGGGTGAGCCTTTATCAAAAGCTAATGTGCCGTCTGCCTGTAGCCTGGTTTGCTGAAACATACCGTAAAACAGGAAGATATCTCCGATATCCACATCTAATTTATCTAAATGGGCAGCAGGTATATCCCATTGCCCAAAGGCTGGTTTCCATGTAGTTGGCTTGTTTGTAATTGTATTATATATATCAGGGTCAAGATGACAGGTAGGATTCTTGGAAAAATTAAAACGTGGTTTTAATTGGTGGATGATCTCTTGCAAGCTCTGACCGTTATAATACAATTCACTATATTTCTGTCCACTCGTATTATCTGGAATAGGAAGAGATAACAATGTACCGTCTGGAAGTATTGGACTTGGTATGCCTCCAGCTTCGCTATCCATTCCCTTTCTGCTCAATATAACTTTCATGTGACACCTCCATAAGGACTTGTCACAATCTTAGCATATCGCACACATAAAAAACAACTAATAGCATATGCAAATAATACCATGTGCGGATTAAATATAATATTTGCTATTTGTATCATTTTAACATACGGATAGCAAAGGAGAGTTGTTTAATGATACAGAAAAAGAAAGTCTATACAAAGGAAGAATCATTTAGCCAGAATATAGGAAAGCGAATCAGAGAGGAACGCTTACGTTTGAATTTAACACAAGAAAAATTGGCAGAAGATGTTAATTTGTCGATGGCATATATTGGACAGGTAGAACGTGGAGACCGCAGTCTTACATTGGACAATCTGATTATTGTTGCCAAACGGCTTGGAGTAACCATAGACTACTTGCTTTCAGATTGTATTACACCAAAGGGAGGATGACGAGTACAGGCTTTGGAGTCAGCTAATGGATGCTAGGGTCACAAAGAGAGAAAATGCTAGTAATCAATATGGTAAATCTGATGTTTCGCTATCTTGACGAAAAGCCCAGCAGAGAGAACCAATTTTCATAATTAGGATATGACTGATTACAGCCATATATTGCCTCATGAGTCTGAAAAATTATTTTTAAACAGAAAATATATTCAGAGGTATGTAAAAAAATCAATTTTTCCACGGAAAAAGTTTAAAAACGGTTTAAATGTGTAATCGTTTAACAATTCCGTGGGAAATGATGAAATTCGTTTAATTTAAACTCTATTTTTTAAGGGATGTTTTACCAGCTTGTATCCGTTAGCGACTGAGAAATGGCTTAACGGTTCATAGGCACTTATGGGCTTTTCCTTACAGAGTAAGTAATCCTCTAACACATCATAATCAGCTTCGGTGTAATGTTCAGAGTTAGCTTCTTTGACATTATAGAAAACACCATATCCCTGTATTTGGCGAACACGGTATGTCGCATAATATAAAAGCCTTTGAAATTATCATAGGTCATTTCTGAGTTATCTTCTCCGTACATTTTTGTCATGTAACCAAACAAATTCCGATAGTCATCCGATTGGAATTTATCAACAGTACAACTGTATCGTCCTAAAGAAGAATCCTCATTATTTATATTATCAAATGTGAGTCGTTTTTGATTTATAAGAAGCCACCATAAGCGTTGTAAGAGGGCTTCAAAATTAGAAAAATGCCGTTTCCCACGGCTTGAAAACTCATTTACAATATATTTTTTTCTTCTGCTGCCACATTGTTTTCCAGAACAGCGGCAACATGAAAGTGAGGGTGATAAGAATCTTCTTTATATGTAATTTCAAGAGAACGGATGCAGCCTTGAAAGCCATATGATGAAAGGTCGAGTCCCTTCACTTTTTTGTTGCCATTCAAATACGTTACCAGCGTTTTGAAACAGGTATTCATTTTCCAAATGGTATTTCTGAGATTTTCTCCATTACAGTCAGGGACAGTCAAGACAATATGATAAAGATTATCTTGATATTGTTGGAGATGGGGAAGAAAGCGGTTTTGCAGTATGATTTTTTTCATCTGACTGCAATTATTACAAAATTTATCTTTACATAGATAGGTATGAAGCAGTACCTTTATATGACTTTTCTCATAGGTTTCTGTTAACCAAAAATTTGTTACAGCCTTGTAAGCGTTTCATGCGGTTTCGTAATTGATTGATTTCAGCTTGAGACATACGGCTTTTGACAATGCCGTTGGCAAAGCAATTTCAGAAAGTAGTATTCCATTGTATTGTTCCGTATGGTATTTCCGCTCATGCGTTCTATGATTCTGTTTGACATTTGTTTTACAAGCGTTGTTTGTTTTATAGCTTCCATAATTGAATCCTCCCAGATTTCCTTTTCTTAGTACACTTAACTCTATAAAGAGAATAGATATAATTTATAGGGGATAGAGACAAAAATTTTTACTCCCTATCTGAACCCCTAACCGAACGATTTTTCTTGGAATTTATGAACATAATGAACGGTTAAGGGTAGATTTTTCAAACTAAATGATATATAATGCATCGAGTGAAGATTATGAAACAAGATGAATTTTAGAATTATAGTGTTCCGCTTCAATGTGTAATCCTTCCTTGAGTACTGCTTTATATTGATTGATTCAAAACCCATGCATTTAGACATCTGACAATCATTCAAAATCCATGCATTTAGATATCTGACAATCATTCAAAACCTATGTTTTAAGACATCGGGCCATTATTCAAAAACCTATGCTTTAGGCTTCTGGTAATCATTTAGAGCCTGTGCTTTAAGGCTTCTGACAATGACGAAATAAAGAGAACGAGCTGAATCGTACAGCTCGTTTTTTGTTGTTTAAAACAATGCGTAAAACATCTCATAAAACAGTGCATAAAACAGCGCATAAAACAATGCTTTTTCGGTCTAAATCCTACAAGAAATGGAAGCATAGCTTAAATTTTTACTATTTGTATATTTTTCCCTATCTCATGCAACTAAAAACTACTTTTTAGGTCTATAAATTCTAGTATATTGTCTTGACTCTTCCCTAAAAATCATGCATTATAATGTAGAAGTGGGAAAAAGTGGGAGAAAGTGGTAGATTATGTTTACGGGAGAGTATCATCACAATTTAGATACTAAGGGCAGGATGATGATTCCTGCTAAATTCCGTGAGGATGGATATAACGAATTTACCCTTACCCGTTCCCTTGATGGTTGCCTTTCTCTTTATGCTGTTCCGGAGTGGAAAGAACTGGAAGAGAAACTGCAGGCATTGCCCATGACAAGCAAGCAGGCAAGAACCTTAAAAGAGATTTCTTTTGGGAAGTGCCATTTCCTGTGAGTGCGATAAGCAGGGGAGGATTTTGATTCCGCAGACACTCAGAGAGAAGGCCTCTTTGGAAAAAGGATGTGGTTTTGCTTGGTGTGGGAGATCACGCGAAATCTGGTCAGAGAGTTTGTGGGAAGAGAACAATGATTTCTCCGATTATGAGCAATTGGCTACAGATATGGAAGGCTTGGGAATCTGATGGAATTTTCGCACAAAAAGTATTTTACTTAACGAATGTATGGAAGGGCTTTCAATAAAGCCGGACGGTGTCTATGTAGACGGCACACTGGGCGGTGGTGGACATTCCTTTCATATACTGGAAAGGCTGAACGAAAAAGGACGTTTGATCGGGATTGATCAGGATGAGGATGCGATAGAGGCTGCAACGAAGAGACTGGCACAATTTGAAAAAAGCAAGTCACGATAGTACGTGATAACTATGAACATTTTCAGGCAATCCTTTCTGCTCTTTCCATACCGGAGGTAGATGGGATTCTTTTAGACTTAGGCGTTTCCAGCTACCAGTTCGATGAAGCGGACAGAGGCTTTTCCTATCGCTTTGATGCTCCACTCGATATGAGGATGGATAATCGACAGGATTTTACAGCAAAGGACCTGGTTAACGACTACAGTGAGGCGGAACTCTACCACATCATCCGAGACTATGGAGAGGATAAGTTTGCAAAGAACATTGCGAAGCACATTGTGATGGAAAGAGCGAAAAACCGATCGAGACAACAGGAGAACTCGCGGGAATCGTAAGTCATGCCATTCCTATGAAAATCAGAGTGGCCGGCGGACATCCGGCAAAACGAACTTTTCAGGCCATCCGCATTGCTTTAAACAGAGAACTGGATGTTTTAAAGGATTCTCTGGACGGCATGATTCAGTCCTTAAAGCCGGGAGGAAGGCTTTGCATTATTACCTTCCACTCACTGGAGGATCGAATTGTAAAGCAGAGCTTTCGAACAGCGGAGGATCCCTGTATTTGCCCGAAGGACTTCCCGGTTTGCAGCTGCGGAAGAAAAAGCTTAGGAAGAGTTATAACGAGGAAGGCTATCCTGCCAAGCGAGATGGAGCAGGAGGAGAATCCCCGTTCAAAAAGTGCAAAGCTCCGTATTTTTGAAAGAGGAGAATAAAAACGGAGTCGAAGCCTTGAAGGTTCAGAGCTTCAAGGTTTCGGTAATACAGAGTGTAAAAATGAGTATATGAGTACGAAAATGTGAAAGAAGGGATGCTGTCACATTTTTATAGAGGAAATGTGGTTTTAGCGAAGGAATAAGAGGGAAGAGTATGGCAAGGAAGCTGGCAAAAGAGGCACGCAGGTTATATTGCCGGGTCAGTTGTGACAAAAGAAGAGCTTGCGCCGAGAAGAAAAGGAGTAAAGAGAATAAAACAATCGGCCGTTCCGAAGAAGACTGTGGTGAGAAAGCCAAGTCAGAAGAGGAGCGGAACGTTTACCAGAGAGAGAGAGCCAGAATTCTCCGTGAAAGAGAGATAGGACATGAACTGCAGCAGGAAAGACTGCAGAACAAGACTTCGGCGAACTTTTTCCTGGTCTTTTCCGTTGCCCTTTTTATGGGAATCATGGGTGTACTTTTTGCTTTCATTACATCCAGTTACAGACCAAGGTCAATACAAGGATGCACCGCATTGAACAGAAAAAGAAAGAAATTGAAGTATTAAAAGCAGAAAAAAATGATGCTTTACAAAAATGCAATCAGCGCTGCTTTGGATCCGGAAAAATCTTCACAATAGCCACAGAGGAGCTGGGAATGGTTTATCCGGGGAGACCATCAGGTAATCGAGTATAAAAAGCAAGAAAGCGAGTACGTACGGCAATATGAAAACATCCCAAAGCACTGATGAGGAGCAGAAGAAAAAAGACGGCAGACTAAGATTATGCCGTTTTATATGCAGGAAAAGCTGATGGTAGGATTTGTTTTTTTAATCCTGCTATTTGCTATTTTAAAAGCATTGTGATTTTTCGGATGGTGCAGAAAAAAACGGGGAGGAGTATAACCGTATCGTTTTTGGGACAGAGGCAGTCCGGTTACGGCTCAAGAGCGATTCAGGCGAAGAGAGGGATATTCTTGACCGAAACGGAACCGTTCTTGCGACGAGTCAGAAAGTCTACAATATTATAGTGGATCCGAAGGTGATCACCTCTCGTGCGGATGACCGCTATCTGAAAGCAAGTCTGGATGCCCTGCGGGAGTATTTTCCGGGAGATGAGCGTCTTTCTACTGTGGAAAATACTTTAAATCAACAAAAATCGTTGGCGGGAAATAAGAAGAGTGCCTACCTTAAATTCAAAAGAAGGCTTAAGTTTTTGAAGAAAAGGAAGCCTTTCAGAAGTTCATGGATGATAAAAATGCCGCTTACAGAAAAAATGGAAATAAATACGAAATCAAGGGCATTTGGTTTGAGGATAAGTATAAAAGGAGCTATCCGTATAAGGATTTGGCCTGCAATATCATCGGTTTTTCTTCCGCGGACAGCGAAGACGGAACAGGCGGAGTGGAGCAGTACTATAATCAGTCTCTTGTAGGGTGTAAACGGAAGAGAGTACGGCTATCTGGATTCCGACACTAAAACTGCAGTCCGTGATTCGGGGAAGCAACGGACGGAAACAGTATTGTCACAACGATCAATTTTCAATATTCAGAGAACGGTAGAAAAGTATCTACAGGATTGGCAGAAAAATGATATCGGCTCCAAGATGGCTGCGGCTATTGTGATGAATCCCAAAAAAACGGGGAAATTCTTGCTATGGCAAGTACCAATCAGTTTGACTTAAACCACCCGAGAGATCTGGATAAAAACGTATATCCCGATTCTCTGCTTCAGGAACTTGGTAAGAAAGAAGCCCTTGCAGAATATAAGAGAGCATAACAATCAGAGTATTACGGAAGAGGAGATTCCTTCTCAATACAGTAATGAGGATATTCTTTCCTTGGGGACTCAGGTTGCCTGGAATCAGATGTGGAGAAACGTGCCGATTTCCGATACCTATGAACCCGGATCCACGGTTAAGCCTTTTACGATTGCCGGGGCACTGGAAGAAAGTGCCATTAAGGAAAGTACGCAATTTAACTGTGAAGGATTCATTACCTTGAGTGACAGGGTAAAGACCTGGACCATTCGTTGTCACAAAAAGAGACGGGCACGGAACGTTGGATGCAGAGCATGCTCTAATGCAATCCTGCAACGTCTATCTGATGAATACCGCCTTTCAAGAGGGGGCGGAAAATTTTGTAAAATATCAGCATATCTTCGGCTTTGGAGAGAAGACGGGAATTGATTTACCGGGAGAGGCGGATACCTCTGCTTTTGGTATATAAGGCGGATAGTTTAGGAAAGACTTCCTTGCAACGAACTCATTCAGGGCAAAACTACAATGTCAGTATGATTCAGATGGCAGCGGCCTTTTCCAGTGCAATTAACGGCGGTTCTTATTTTAAGCCGCACGTTGTAAAGCAGATTTTAAATGCAAATGGTACGGTCGTGAAAGAGATAGAACCGGAACTCTTACGTGTTACCTGCTCTCAGGCAACCAGCGATTTTTTAAAGGAAGCACTATATCAGACGGTAGAGCAGGGCACGGGAAGACCGGCACAAATTAAAGGTTATCATGTCGGAGGAAAGACGGGAACAGCACAAAAGCTTCCGCGTTATGAGAAGAATTACCTTGTTTCTTTCTGCGGTTTTGCCCCGGTGGAAGATCCGGAAATTTTGGTTTATGTGATTGTAGATACACCGAATTTGGATGGTGAGGAACAGGCAAGCGCATCTTTTGCTACCAAAAATAGAGCAAAAATCATGAATGATGCACTGCAATTCTGAATATTCCTGCACAAGGAGAGACGGATCCCGAGGCATCCTTAAATAAGGATTTGCAAGAAGGAATTCGAACCTTGGATGAAAGCGGAATCGTGGAAGGCGCTTCGGAAAGTGCGGCAGAAAGCACGGAACAGGCAAGTTTGGAAAGTGATGAAAAGCTGGACAATGAAGATAGTGTTCTGGGAGAACTTCCGGAGAGCGGTGCTACGGAAAGTAAAGCAATAAATAATGATGACAGAGAAGAAGATGAGTCGGAAAAATGGAAATTAAGGGGAGAGAACATTATGCTAAAGTAATACCATTGCACTCAGCATTGCCTTTTGTGTGATGCTTTTGATTTCCCCCAAGGGAATCAATATATTGCACCGTATGAAATTCGGTCAGGAGGTGCGAGATGACGGACCGCAGACACACCTGAAAAAACAAGGAACCCCTACGATGGGCGGGATTCTTTTCCTGATTGCAATCAGTATCGGAATTCTTCCCTTTATAGGAGAGGTAAGCGGATTACTCCTGCATATCTTCTTGGTTTAGGTTTCGGAATAGTTGGATTTGTGGATGATTATTTAAAGGTGGTAAAGCATCAGTCCGAGGGCTTTAACCCGAAACAGAAAATGGCATCGCAGATTGTGATTTCCCTTCTGTACATTGCATTTTTGTATTTTTACAGTGGAAGGGCAAATGATTTCTTACTGCCTTTTGTAAAAGAAACAAGCTGGTCGTTAGGGATATTATTTTTCCCGGTATCGTTATTTATCATTACAGCTACGGATACGGGAGCGAATTTTACAGACGGAATTGACGGTTTGTGCAGTAGCGTAACAGCGGTGATTGTCTTTTTCCTCTTTCTTGTGGACAGGATAATCCTTGGCGGGGCGGAGCTTGGTGCATTACCGGGAGCGGTACTGGGCGGTTTGCTTGGCTTTCTCTGCTTCAATGCTCATCCGGCAAAGGTTTTTATGGGCGATACCGGATCTCTTGCGCTTGGAGGATTTGTAGTTGCTATGGCAATCCAAACAGGAACTGCACTCTATATTCCGCTCTTTGCCTTTGTCTATTTTATGGAAGTGCTTTCGGTAATTATGCAGGTTACTTATTTTAAAATGACTCACGGAAAGCGTATCTTTAAAATGGCACCTATTCATCATCATTTTGAATTATTGGGTTGGTCGGAAACACAGGTAGTGACGATATTTACGATTATTACGATTTTGGCATGCTTCATCACGGGACTTGCTTTAGAAATGACATAGTATTGCAAAAAGGCGCAAAAAAGCAAAAAAAGGTGCAAATAAAAAGCGCAAATATAAATGCGAAAAAGTGCAAACAGAAAAGTGCAAACATAAAAAGTGCAAACAGAAAAAGCGCAAATATAAAGAAGAAACATGAACATAGGGATATAAAGAACATTAACATAAGGATTTAAGGAACAGAGGGATTTTAGGATGAACAGGCGGAAAGTTTTGGTATTGGGGACAGGCAGAAGTGGAATAGCATCGGCAAAGCAGATTCTTGCCATGGGAGGGGAAGTCATATTTTTGACGCAAACCCGAAGTTGGATGAGAAAAAAATTCTGGCACAATTTAAGAAAAAAAGAAGAAATGAAAATAAGCAAGATTTTTAAAAGGAAAAACTTTTGAAAGAGATCTCTTAAAAAATCGATGCTGCGGTAATCAGTCCTGGAATCCCTTTAGATGAACCTTATGTACTATTGCTCAATGCTGCGAAGATACCGGTAATCGGAGAGATAGAGTTGGCATACCAGTCCCTTAAGGGAAAACTTTGCGCTGTGACGGGAACCAATGGAAAAACAACAACAGTCAGCCTTATCGGAGAAATATTAAAGAGTCAATATGCGGATACTCATGTTGTTGGAAATATCGGAAATCCTTTTACGGCGGAAGCCTTGGATACGGAAGAGCAGTCTGCTACGGTTTGTGAAGTCAGTTCCTTCCAGCTGGAATCCATTGTGGATTTTCGTCCTCATGTTTCGGCGATCACCAATATTACACCGGATCATTTGGATCGTCACAAGACAATGAAAAACTACATTGCGGTAAAGGAATCCATCTCCATTAACCAGACGGAAGAGGACAGCATCGTCTTAAACTATATGGATCCGGAGCTTAGAAAGTTCGGAAAAAAACGAAATTTAAAACCGAAGGTGCTCTGGTTTTCTTCGGAAGAAGAGCCGAAAGAGGGTTTTTTCTTACGGGATGACGAGTTTATTTATAAGTCCAAAGACAAAGAAGAGAAGCTCTTTAAAACCAAGGATGTACAGCTTTTGGGTAAGCATAATTATGAAAATATTATGTGTTCTATGGCTGTAGCCTTGAAAATGGGCGTTCCAATGGATAAAATCATAAAGGTTTGCAAGAAATTTAAGCCGGTGGAACACCGTATTGAGTTTGTGCGCGAGCGTTCCGGTGTGCGCTATTATAATGATTCCAAGGGTACCAATGTGGATGCGGCAATCCAGGCTCTTCGTGCTATGCCGGGTCCGGTGCTTCTGATAGGCGGAGGTTATGATAAGCATGTCGATTTTGACGCTTGGGTTAAAGAATTCAAGGGTAGAGTAAAATACCTTGTACTGATCGGAGAAACCAGAAATCAGATTGCAGCCTGCGCAAAGAAGCACGGTTTCCATAACCTTATGTTTGCGGAAGATATGGATGAGGCGGTAAAAGACTGTGCGGCTTATGCCGATCCGGGAGACTATGTACTGCTGAGTCCGGCCTGTGCCTCTTGGGGGATGTTCAAGGATTATGAGGAACGCGGAAGAGTTTTTAAAGACTGTGTAAAGAGTCTGTGATCGGTAAGCTGCGATAGGATGTGAAGCCATTAAAAAGACGTAGTAAACGGGTAGGAAAAGGAAAGGGCAGGAAAGTGTCAAAAAAGAAAAAGCTGAAGCATTTTTATGATTTTTCCTTGGTGGTGATGGTTTTTTCCATTACTCTCTTTGGCTTACTGATGTTGTACTCCGCATCGGGATACATGGCGGCAAAGAGTGATCTTGGCGATATGTATTATCTTACAAGACAGGGAATATTTGCTTTGGCGGGGTTCCTTATCATGCTGTTTCTTTCCCGTTTTTTTGATTACCACTGGCTTTCTAAGTTGAATATTTTAATCTATGTTGCGGCATGGGGCGCTCTTATTGCTACCTTTGTTATGGGAGTGGCATCCCATGGGTCCAGTCGTTGGATTAGAATCATGGGGGTACAGTTTCAGCCGTCGGAGCTTATGAAGCCGGCTGTGATTATTATGCTTGCTACTTTGCTTACGGATAAAGGCTATCGCATTAATTCTTTTGAAAGCTATGTTTCGATGTGCTTTGTATGCTTTGATCCCTGCAGCTGTAGTGGCACTGACCAACCTTTCCACCGGAATCATTATTGTCAGTATTGCGATTTTTATGCTTTTTGTTGCGGTAAAGAGCTATCGTTATCATTTGGTTCTTTTATTGGCCACAGTAGTGGGATATATCGGTGCCTATCCGCTAGCCCTATTTTTTTACAAAAAGTAAAAAAATACTTCATGGATATCAGATTACAAGAATCCTTGCATGGAGAGATCCGGCTTCTTTTCCGGATGATACCTATCAGACAAGACAGGGACTTTATGCTATTGCGTCCGGAGGAATTTTTCGGGAAAGGACTTGGCGAAAGCATACAGAAATTCCTGATGCCGGAGGCCCAGAATGATATGATTTTTACCATTATTTGCGAAGAGCTTGGACTCGTTGGCGCTGTAGGATTGATGCTGGTCTATGCTCTGATTTTATCCCGCTTGTATGAAATTGCCAAAAATGCAAAAGGATCTTTTCGGATCCTTTCTTGTTATCGGCGTTATGGCGCACATTGCCTTGCAGGCCATTTTGAATATTGCGGTAGCGAGCAATTCCATTCCGAATACCGGAATCACGCTTCCTTTCGTAAGCTATGGCGGAACCTCTCTTTTGATTCTTCTTGCAGAGCTCGGGCTTTGTCTGAATGTGTCTTGGCAGACCACCTTGGATGTGGAAAAAGGAGAGTAGGGTATGACGGACAGAAGAAGGAGAAAGGAAATTACCATTTACGGAATTTTGCTTTTCTTCTTATTACTTATCCTTTTGCTCTTCAGTACCAGGGTAAATAAGATTACGGTTCTGGGGAATAAACAGTATACGGAAAAAAAGAACTTACGAAGATGATTTTTAACCAAGGAGCTGGACTATAACAGCTTCTATGCCTTTATCAAGGACAAAATTCGTCCTCATAAGACCATTCCTTTTGTGGAAAAATATGAGCTCCACTGGAAGGATCCTTTTGCTTTGGAAATTATTGTTTACGAAAAAAATATGGTGGGATATGTGGAATATATGTCCAGCAATCTTTATTTTGACGGAGACGGGATTGTGGTGGAATCGACTAAAAAAAGAAGATCCCTGGATTCCGCGAATAACCGGACTTAAGTTTTCCAAGGTGAGTCTCTATAAGGCGCTTCCGGTAAAGAACAAAGCGATTTTTCAGGATATTCTGAATCTGGGGGCAGCGCTCAGGTTGGAAGAAATCGATTGCGATCATATTGAATACAGTTCCTCTTATACGGCAACGCTTTACATAGGAGATATAAAGGTTCTCATTGGAGATAATGAAGATATGGAGCAGAAGCTCATGAGTCTCAAGGATATTCTTCCGGCTCTGAAGGGAAGAAAAGGAACATTGGATTTAAGCCGGTATCAGGGAAGAAAAGAGAAGGAAGCTTATGTTTTCAAGGAAAATAAGTAAAAATTCTTTTCTTCTTTACAAATTTGTCCCTTCTTTCCCCTTTACAAAAATGCCTAAAGTTCATATAATGGTATAGTTAGGATAGATGTGAATAGAATTCCTAAACGGAATAAGAGATAGATTGAAGGAGGAAGACATGATAGAAATCCAGCTTCCCGAGTCAGAAGCGGCGGCAAAGATTATAGTTGTTGGTGTTGGTGGCGCAGGAAATAATGCAGTAAACCGTATGGTGGATGAGGGAATCGCCGGCGTTGAGTTTATTGGAGTAAATACAGATAAGCAGGCCTTGCAGTCCAGTAAGGCATCAACTTCTATGCCCATTGGGGAGAAGCTGACCAAGGGACTGGGCTGTGGCGGTAAGCCGGAGATCGGAACCAAGGCGGCCGAGGAGAGTGCGGAGGAGATTACCGCAGCTCTGCAAGGAGCAGACATGGTCTTCGTTACTTGCGGTATGGGAGGCGGTACCGGTACGGGCGCAGCTCCTGTTATTGCTAAGATTGCAAAGGATATGGGAATCCTCACTGTTGGTGTAGTGACTAAGCCCTTCCGTTTTGAAGCGAAGCAGAGAATGAAGAATGCCTTAGCGGGTATCGATTCACTGAAGAGTGTTGTAGATACCTTGATTGTGATTCCGAATGACAGACTCTTGGAGATTGTAGAGAAGAAGACTTCTCTTCCGGAGGCCTTGAAGAAGGCGGATGAAGTATTGCAGCAGTCCGTTCAGGGAATCACGGATTTGATTAATGTTCCGGGACTCATTAACCTCGACTTTGCGGATGTTTCTGCCGTTATGAAGGACAAGGGTGTTGCCCATGTCGGTATCGGTAAGGCTAAGGGGGATGATAAGGCAATCGAGGCTGTTAAGACAGCTATTTCTTCTCCGCTTTTTGGGAGAGCACCATCGAAGGCGCTACCGATGTTATCATCAACATTTCCGGAGATATCAGCCTGATTGAAGCGAATGATGCGGCTTCTTATGTAGAAGAGCTTGTTGGCGAGAATGCAAATATCATCTTTGGCGCGATGTACAATGAAGATGCGCAGGATGAAGTTTCCATCACTGTTATTGCAACCGGTATCAAAGAGAAAAAAAGCCTGCTGAGCAGAAGCCGGCTGTACAGGAGACAAAGAGTCAGCTCGGATTACACAGTAACTTCGGTACTATGCCACAGAGCTTGAGCGGAACCAGTTTTCTGAATAATCAGAGACCTTCTTCCCCGGTTCTTACGGAGAGATTGGAGGTTCCTCTTGAAACACAGGGTTCCGGTGCTTTTAAGAACGGGTGAAACTGTAGATCGTGATGTACAGAGCAAAGCAAGACTCGGAAGAGAAGGCGGACTTGAGATTCCTGACTTCCTGCGTAGAAAATAAAAACTAAAGTGCAGGCTATGTCCCAGGGGCATAGCCTTTTTAAAGACGGGGAAAGTTCGCTTGGCGTATTTTTTTCCTCGTTTCCTTGCTTATAAAGGCATATGCTTTAAAGTGTTTGGGTGCTTATGCCGTAGAAAGAGAAAATGTCGAAATTATTTTAAGTAAGATTATTTAAATAAAATGCAGTTTAAGAATAATAGAGGATAGTGGGAGACAGATGGCGAACTTAAGAGAAGAAATAGAGAAGAGAAGAACCTTTGCGATTATTTCTCACCCCGATGCGGGTAAAACGACCTTGACGGAGAAATTTCTTCTCTATGGAGGGGCAATAAACCTTGCGGGAACCGTAAAGGGAAGAAAGTCGGCAAAAGCATGCGGTTTCGGACTGGATGGAAATTGAGAAGGAGAGAGGGATTTCCGTTACTTCTTCCGTTTTGCAGTTTAATTATGACGGAAGATGCATCAATATCCTGGACACGCCGGGACACCAGGATTTCTCGGAGGATACCTATAGGACGCTTATGGCGGCGGACAGTGCGGTCATGGTTATTGACGGAGCAAAGGGTGTGGAGCCGCAGACGATTAAGCTCTTCAAGGTTTGCGTGATGCGTCATATCCCCATTTTCACTTTCATCAATAAGTTTGACCGTGAGGCAAGAGATCCGTACGAGCTTTTTGGATGAGATTGAAGAAGTGCTTGGAATCCGTACCTGCCCGATTAACTGGCCTATCGGCTCAGGACACAACTTTAAAGGGGTATTTGACAGAGAAAAGGAAGAAGTGGATCTTTTCCATGCTGCAGGCGGCGGTAAAAAAGAAGTAGAAAAGGAAGTCTATTCGAAGGACGATCCTAAATTAGAAGGGGTTATCGGAAAAGAGTATTTTGACAAATTGCAGGACGACTTGGAGCTTTTAGAGGGGGCAGCGGAAGTCTTTGATGAAGAGAAGGTCGATGCCGGTCTCCTTACTCCTGTTTTCTTTGGCTCTGCTCTGACGAACTTTGGTGTGGAAACCTTCTTGCAACATTTCCTGAAAATGACAAAGTCTCCGCTTCCGAGAATGTCAGACCAGGGACTTATCGACCCGGTAGAGGAAGAGTTTTCCGCCTTCGTCTTTAAGATTCAGGCCAATATGGATCCGAAGCACAGAGATAGAGTGGCTTTCATGCGCATCTGCTCCGGTGAGTTTGATGCGGGAATGGAAGTGACACATATTCAGGGAGGCAGAAAGGTAAAAGCTTTCTCAGCCGACCCAGATGATGGCGGATGAAAGAAAGATTGTGGAAAAAGGCTTACGCGGGAGATATCATCGGCATTTTTGATCCGGGGATTTTTCTCGATAGGAGATACTCTGGAGCTTTCCGGAAAGAAATTTGCGTATGAGGGCATTCCGACCTTTGCACCGGAGCATTTTGCAAGGGTAAGACAGATTGACACCATGAAAAGAAAGCAGTTTTTAAAGGGAGTATCCCAGATTGCACAGGAGGGTGCCATTCAGATTTTCCAGGAATACAATACCGGTATGGAGGAAATCATCGTCGGCGTAGTCGGAAGCCTGCAGTTTGAGGTCTTGACCTACAGACTGAAAAATGAATACAATGTAGAGGTACGTTTGGATATGCTTCCCTATGAGCATATCCGCTGGATTGAAAATTATACCGAGATTGCGGTCAGCGAGATTTCCGGTACCTCCGACATGAAGCTTGTAAAGGACTTAAAGGATAGACCCCTGCTTCTTTTCGCTCATCCCTGGTCCATCGGCATGGTATTAGACCGTAATAAGGACCTGCATTTGACTGAATTTTCCAGAAATTAAGTCTCTTGCGGAACGGTGGTAGGAGATTCTATCTTTTCCTATCTTACAATGTAGAGTTTTATAACGGGTGTTGCCGAAAAAACGTGCATCATTTCGTTAGAAGAAAAGCAAATATAAGCATTTTCACAGTACAAGGAAGGACAAAAGCGATGGAGAAAACAATTAAAGAGTGGCTGTTGGAACATGAGGATGAGTTTTTAAAGGACTTGTTCACCTTGATTCGGATTGATTCCGTTCGGGGAGAGGCTAGAGAAGGTGTGCCCTTTGGGGATGGCCCGAAGGAAGCTTTGGAAGCGGGTTTAAAGATATGTGAAGGCTATGGCTTCCATACAAAGAACTGGGAAAATTATGTGGGTACGGTAGATTATTCTCCGGAACTCCCGCATACACTCGATATTTTAGGACATCTGGATGTGGTTCCTGCGGGAGAGGGATGGGAAGTAACCGGTCCGTTTGAGCCGCTTGTCAAGGGAGAAAATGTTTACGGAAGAGGTGTAAGTGACGATAAAGGTCCGATTCTTTGTGCGCTTTACGCTATGCGTGCAGTAAAAGAACTCGGTTATTCTTTGAAGAAGGGCGTTCGCCTTATCCTGGGCACGAACGAAGAGACCGGTTCCGCTGACCTTGCATATTACTATAAGAAGGAAAAGGCTGGAGAGATGAGCTTTACTCCGGATGCCGAGTTCCCGATTATCAATATTGAAAAGGGTGCCATCAAGGGTACTTTGAAAAAGAATAGAACTGCCAAGGGATCTCTTCTTTCCTTAAAGGCGGGTGTTGCTGTCAATGCCGTTCCGCAGAAGGCAGTTATGGAATTTAGTACTTTATCCGAAGAAGAATTTAAGCATGCAAAGGATGCTGTAGAAAAGGAATGCGGTGTTCGTTTGGAAAGATCCGGCAATACAGTGACTGTAATCGGTGTAAGTGCACATGCTTCCACTCCGCATCTTGGAAAGAATGCCGGTCTTGCCGCTTTATCTTTTGCTGTAAAGCTTCCTTCTCTCAGTGCAGAAGATAAAGAAGCTTTTTGAAGCCATTTTAAAGCTCTTCCCATACGGTGTGACGGACGGCTCCGGCCTTGGTATCAAGATGAACGACGAGGAAAGCGGAGACTTAACCTGCACTTTGGATTTGTTTGCAGTGGATGATAAGGAAATGAGCTTTACCTTTGACAGCCGTGTTCCCATCTGTGGCAATAAGGAAAATTGTGAAGATGTGGCAAGAAAGTCCTGTGAAGCCAAGGGATTTGTTTTCGAAACAAACGGCATGATTCCGCCCCACCACGTTCCCAAGGATTCCGATTTCATTAAGGCTTTACTTTCCTGCTATGAGAAGGTTACCGGAGAAAAGGGAGAGTGTATTGCTATTGGTGGAGGTACCTATGTGCATGAGGTAGAAAATGGAGTTGCCTTCGGTGCAATTCTTCCGGATGTAGATACACATATGCATGGTGCAGACGAATGGATTAAGGTAAAGGATCTTCTTCTTGCAGCTGAGATTTATGCGGAGTCAATCCTGGCCCTTTGCAGTTAACCATATCTTAATAGAAGTTTGGGAAACTTCTTCGAGAAGCGCATTCGAGACTTTTTCGATTGTTTAAGAAATAGGCTTCACTCAAAATATTTTTGTCTGAAGGAGCAGAATGGAAGAAAATATCATATCAATACAAGGTTTGGGAAAGGTATTCCATACCGGATCCGGGGACTTTACAGCTCTGGAAGACATCCATTTGGAAATTAAAAAAGGGCAGATTCAGGGAATCATCGGACTTTCCGGAGCCGGAAAGTCCACCCTGGTCCGCTGTATTAATTATTTGGAAAGACCGAGTAGCGGTCAGATATTCTTTCGTGGGAAAAGTTTGAGTACCATGAAGGAGAAAGAGATTCTTGCCATGCGTCAAAAACATGGGCATGATTTTTTTCAGCAATTTAATCTTCTGGAGCAGAGAAATCTGCTCCGGAATGTTTGTTTCCCTCTGGAAATTGCCGATAGCGGCTGTATTTCCCGGGCATTGAAGGAGTGGAAGGAAAAAAAGAAAGAAAACAAAGAGAAGAGGGCAAAAAGCGAGGTTAACGATTCCAAGTTGAGCTCCACTCCGTTAGGAGTCATTATAAAAACTGTACTTCAAGGAAAAGCGCGGAAAAAGAAAAGAATCGAGAGAGCGAAGGAGCTTTTTAAAAGCTCGTCGGTCTTGAGGGAAGAGAAAAAAGTTATCCCTCTCAGCTTTCCGGGGGGCAGAAACAGAGAGTTGCGATTGCAAGAGCACTGGCTACGAGTCCCGAGGTCTTGCTCTGTGATGAGGCGACTTCAGCACTGGATCCGAAAAACCACGGAGCAGATTCTTGCTCTTCTGAAAGAGATTAATGAAAAAAATTGGGTGTTACCATTATAATTATCACCCATCAGATGAGTGTCATTGAGTCTGTTTGTGATGAGGTGGCGATTATTGACCACAGTAAGATAGCGGAACATGGCCCGGTAAAGGAGATTTTCCGTTCTCCTAAGACGGAAATCGGAAAGCGACTGATTTTAGGTGAAGGAGAGAAAGAAGCTTTCTTCGGAGGGGGAAGACGTTTTCGTATTGCCTTTGACGGTAAAAATGCGCATGATCCGATTCTTTCGGAACTCATTCTTGCCCTGCATACCCCGGTAAACATCCTCTTTGCCAATACCAAGGAGGTGGACGGCATGGCGGTTGGACAGATGGTTATTGAACTTCCCGAAAATATGGAGGATATCCTTCGTGTTACCCAATTTATGAAGGAGCGGGGAATTCCTTTTGAGGAGGTGCATGCATAGCTATGAGTATGAAAGAGTTAATCCCTTATTTCAAACGGAAACTGTGGCGACACTTTATATGGTGAGCATTTCTACCTTGATTTCCTATTTAATCGGAATTCCTCTCGGAGTCATTTTGGTAGTAACGGAAGATGGAGGACTTTATCCTTTAAAGCTGGTTCATGGAGTCCTTGGTTTTATCACCAACATTTTTCGAACCATTCCCTTCCTGATTCTTTTTGGTTATGGTTTTACCTCTAACAAAAATTTTTGGTAAAAACAACTTTGGGACCGAATGCCATTATTCCTCCACTCGTTATTGCGGCAGCCCCTTATATTGCCAGAATGGTGGAGTCTTCCTTAAAGGAAGTGGACAGCGGTGTGATTGAGGCAGCGCGTTCGATGGGAGCAAACAGACTGCAAATCATCTTAAAGGTTTATCTTCCTGAAGCGAAGCCCAGTCTCTTTATCGGTGCGGCAATCTGCATTACTTCGATTCTTTCCTACTCCGCTATGGCGGGATTCGTAGGCGGAGGCGGACTTGGAGCCATTGCGCTGAATTATGGTTATTATCGTTACAAGACGGATATCATGATCATTGCGGTTTTAGTACTGATTATTATCGTGCAGATTATTCAGGAATTCTGGATGAGGCTTGCAAAAGTACAGTGATAAGAGAAAAAGAGTTTAGGAAAAGAAAAAAAGAGTGCAGGAAAAATTTGCAATATTTCTGATTCTGTACTATTTTTGTATACTGGACTGTACGCATAAAGCAGAGGGAAAAATAGCTTAAGGCTATTCGAAGGAAACCTTCTTTAGCATAGATACTTGTTGTGGTTTAGGCTTACAGCAGATTATTTCAGAAAATTTTCGTTATAGAGTAAGGAGAGTTTTCAAAGTAGAAAAAGGAGAAAATTATGAAAAAAGAGTAGCAGCGCTGCTCCTTGGTTTAGCGGTAGCTTCTTTAGCAGCTTGCGGAGGACAGAAGGCGGAAACAAAGGCGGAGTCTCAGGTAGAGACAGAAGCAGGCAGTAAAAAAGCTGCAGAGACCGAGAAGGCAACGGAAGCGGCTAAGGCTGAGGGGGAAGCAGTGAAGATTAAGATCGGTGCGACTCCGAGCCCGCATGCGGAAATCTTGGAAGCGGCTAAGGACGCTTTAAAGGAAAAGGGTGTGGAGATTGAGATTGTAACGTACAACGATTACGTTCAGCCGAATCTCGCAACAGATCAGGGACAGATTGATGCAAACTATTTCCAGCATCTTCCCTACCTTGAGGATTTCAATAAGGAAAACAATACTCATGTTGTTTCCGTAGGAAAGATTCACTATGAGCCGTTTGGGATTTATGCAGGTAAGTCCAAGGATTTGAAAGCTATCCAGGACGGTGCTAAGATTGCGGTTCCGAATGATACAACAAATGAAGCAAGAGCGCTTCTTCTTTTGGAAGCGAACGGCATCATTAAGTTAAAGGACGGGGCAGGACTTACGGCAACGAAGCAGGATATCGCAGAGAATCCGCACAATGTGGATATCTACGAAGTAGAAGCGGCACAGATTCCTCGTTCTTTAGATTCCGTAGACTTTGCTTGCATGAACGGAAACTTCGCTATTCAGGCAAATTATAAGCCGAGCGATGCCTTAGCCACAGAGGATGCCAAGTCCGAAGCGGCACAGACCTATGCCAACATCATTGCCGTATCGGAGAAGAATAAGGATGCGGAATGGGCAAAGACTTTGGTAGAAGTTTTACACTCTAAGGAGATTCAGGATTTTATCAATAAGAAGTATGAAGGTGGAGTAGTACCTATCGAATAAATCCTACAGGGAGCTGCAGAAATAGAAGGAGAGATCCCCGCTTTACGGGGAGAGAACTGCCTTTTGCTTTCTGCGGCTCTTCTTATAAAAATGTTTATAAGGCCTTTTTATTTGTTTGATTCATTTTTAGACTGATTATTGTGATTTTCGAGAACAGATACTGCGTTTTGAATTAAAGGAGTTACAAAATGAATGATAAAGACTTGAGAAGATTTGCCATAGGAAAGTGGAGAAAGAACTCGGCCAACCATGTTGGTAGCCATTCTTTTGCAATTCTCCGTGTATATTGCTGTGGTAATATGCTTTTTCTTTTTGTCTTTTAGTCCTTTCTTGGCATCGACTATGATATCGCAAACGGAAGGATTAAGGAGAGGAATCGGTCTTACCGTCTCGGGAATCATGCTTGCTCTTTTTGGTTTTATTTTTGGTAATCTATCTGATTGTGAGCTCTTTTTCCTTTATCTATATGGCATTAAAGTTGGTGCGGGGAGAAAAGATATCTCCATTTGACGTTTTTTATACTTTGCAGCCGAAGATTTTTCCGATGCAGGTGCAGCTTTTGGTATACAGCATTTTCTATGCTTTTTCCCATGGCTGCTTACATTTTTGTTTTATTTCTTTTTTTAAATCAGCTGATCCGATTTTGAATTTTGTGGAAGAAATCATTTTTAATATTTTTTTATCTCGCTTTTCTTACTGTTCTTTTTATGTACCCCTTTTCTTATTCTGGAAAAAGAAAGCAAGAACTCTTGGTGCAGCTATGAAGAAAAAGTATCAAAATGATGCGTCATGAAAAGCACCGCTTTATTCGACATTTATTGTACTTTATGGGAATTAGAGTAATAATGAACATTTTGGCTTCCATGTGGAGCTTTTAGTTTAGATGACAGCATTCTTCCGGAAATTTTACTGGGCATATTCCTCTACTTTTATCTGACTCCCTGCTTTTATTCTTGTACAGGCCGGCTTTTATCAGCAAATTGTAAATAAGGAGAAGAAAGCGGCAGAAACGGCAAAAGGCCTTTGTGGCATCGTTTAGCAGCGAAGAGAGAGAAGGAGATGACACACAAAATGAGAGCATCGTAGCGGAAGTCTCTGAGAAGAGGATAGAGGAAGATGCCGAATCAAAGATAGAGGAAAGCGATATTGAAACGACTAAAGAAGCGATAGAGAACAATCCGGAATCAAAGCTAGAAGGAGTTGCAGTACAAACGGTAGAGGAACGTACTGTGAAAAAGGGAAGATACTACGGAATCCAATTCCGTTAAGGATGCGGGAAGATGTCACGGAATCCAATTCCGTTAAGGATGCGGAAGATGTCACGAAATCCAATTTTGTTGAGGATGCGGCAGAAGAAGAAAAAAGCGAAAAGTTGAGCTTTGAAGAAGCCAGAAAGCGATATACAGACTACAAGGAGGAATCATGAAGTGTCCATTTTGTAATGCGGAAGACACCCGCGTAATTGACTCAAGACCCGCAGATGAAAAATACTGCTATCCGAAGACGCAGACAATGTGAGGTCTGCGGAAAGCGCTTTACAACCTTCGAAAAGACGGAAACCCTTCCCTTTATGGTGGTAGACCAAAGTCGTGTTCCGTATGATCGAGCTAAGCTGGAGGGTGGTGTTTTACGATCCTGTCATAAACGGCCGATTTCGCTGCAGCAGATAGCAGAGCTTGTGGACGATATAGAAAACCATATTTTTTTAAGCATGACAGCAAGGAAGTCAGTACGGAAGAAATCGGGGAAATGGTTATGGAACGCCCTAAAGAGCCTGGATCAGGTTGCTTATGTTCGTTTTTGCTTCCGTCTATAGAGAGTTTAAAGATATCAATACCTTCATGGAAGAAATCGGGAAACTCCTAAAAACGCATGGGAAGGGAGAAGGAAAGGGATGAAGAAAAAGAAACGGATCCTCCTTCTATCCAAGCTACTCTATAGCATCAGTCTACGACTTGGATTTTCAAAAAGCTATATGAGAAGGGGCTACCGTGCGCTTTTGACATTGACAATACTTTGGTTTTTGCATGACGCTCCCGCAGAAGAAGAGACTAAAGCTTTTTTCGAAAGGCTTAGGGAGATTGGATTTAAAACAGCGATATTATCGAATAACGGAAAAGAAAGAGTGGAGCAGTTTGCCTCCAAGGTAGGGGCGATGTACTACCGCGAACATGCAGGGGAAGCCGTCTGCCAAGGCTTATCTTGATGCGGCGGAAGCACTGGGTACGGATAGGAAAAATGTCTCTTTTTTTCGGAGACCAGATTTTTACGGATATACTTGGAGGAAACCGAGCAGGAATTCCTACAGTTTTGGTTCGTCCAATGGGAAGGGAGAAGTATTTTCATATTGTTTTAAAGAGAATGCTGGAAAAGCCCTTTTTGTTCTTATATAAAAGAAAAAATGCGCTTTGGAAAAATGAACCCTAAAGGAGAGGGAAACAAATGGGTATGATTGTACCAATACAGGGTAAGACGGAGAAGGAGTGCCTGGATATCCTGAAAAAAGCTTAGAGAGGATCAATATTTTTCCATATCTCTACGCAGAGAGCTTCGCTATGATTTTTGGAAAAGAGAGTCGAGAAACTCGCTGATTTTTTACAAGGAGTAAGAAATCTGATAGGGGAGAAAAAGCTGATTTTCACAATTCGTACCAATCGTCAGGGGGGATTCTATCCCTTTGGAAAAAGCTATTTTCAGGAAAATATACTGGCGATGGAAAGCGGTATACCGGACTATATTGACCTTGAAGTAGAGTGTGATTTCCGGGCGTGAATCCTGGAAAGAATGTATTGCCATGGTAAAGAGACTTGGAGGAAAAGTCATTGCCTCTTACCACGACTTTCATAGAACACCGGACTTAAAAGAGTGTGAGGCTATCCTGGAGAGGCTTTCCTCTTATTCTCCGGATATAGTGAAAATGGCTTTCATGCCTAATAAACAGGAGGATGTTTTAAATCTTCTTTTTGCAGGAAGAAGGTGGAAAGATAAATATCCGAAAAAAGAACTCATCACAATCTCCATGGGGGAAATGGGGAAACTCAGTCGCTTGTGCGGTGACTTGTCCGGCTCCTCACACAGTTTTGTGCAGATTTTTCGGGAGTCTGCACCGGGACAGTGGAAAAATAGAAGAGTATCTGAAGCTTCATCGAGCGCTCTCCGCACGAAAAGGAATTGCCTTACTGGGCTTTATGGGAAGCGGGAAAATCGACTCTTGCAGGACAGTTGGCTGTAATGGAGACCTGCCCTACTTTGAGACGGATGCAGTCCTGGAGCAGGAATTTTCCATGTCTATAAAAGAATATTTTCAAAAATTCGGAGAGGAAAGTTTTCGACGTGAAGAAAGCAGAGTCCTTAAGAAGATGTCCGGAAGAGAAATGATTCTGTCACCGGGCGGCGGTATCGTTTTGAAAGAGGAGAACAGAAACTTTTTAAAGAACTATTTTTTTCTGTGTTTATCTTAAGGTAAGTCCGGAAACGGTTTTGCAACGTCTATCCGGTGCTAAAAATCTGCGACCGCTTTTACAAGATAAAATGAATCTGACAGATATTACGGAAATGATGGAAAGACGTAGCGCTTTCTATGAGGAAACAGCGGATTACATTCTCGAGGGGGACGGAAAAGTATTTCCGAATGCCTTACGGAACTACAGTCTGTACTTCTGGAAAATGCCTTTTTCCCGGCGCAAGTTTAGAAATTAAATAGAAATAGATGGAAGGAAGCAGAGTATTTTGTAAAAGAAAGTTAAAATTGAATCTTGAAGAAATAGCTCATCATAGTGTATTCTGAGTTCTTGGAAAAGAATTAATAATAGGAATCAATGTAGAAATACAGAGAGAGAAAGGAAAATTATGTTGCAATTTAAAAATGGATTCTTCCGGGTAGTGCTTGCCGGTGTAACTGTTCTTAGTGCCTGCGGAAATTCCGGAAATAGCGGAAGTGCTGTAGAAACAACGGCACAGAGCGATTCAGTGAAAGAAGAGGGAAGTACTGTGGCAGCTTCCGAAAAGGCGGCAGAGGACAATGCTTATGCTGTTTCGGAAGAGAAGCTCAGCTTTAAGACAAAAACCTCAACAAAGAAGATGTCGATGATTCGATATTTGCTGATAAGGATTTGACGATTTTAAATGTTTGGGGAACCTTCTGCGGCCCTTGCATTAATGAGATGCCCGAGCTTGGCGCATGGGCAAAGGAAATGCCGGATAATGTGCAAATTATCGGTTTGGTAGCGGATATTGCCGGAGAGACGGATGAGCAACAGATTGATACAGCGAAAACCATTTTGGAAAAGACCGAGTGCGGACTTCCAAAACATTATTCGAACTCGGATTTTTCAGATCTCCTTTCGAATGTAGTGGGAGTTCTGACAACCTACTTCATCAATAAAGAAGGAAAAATCGTGGGTAAGCTGATTGTGGGAGCACAGGTATCAAAAGTATAAGTCCTTTGTGGAAGGTTATCTGGCAAGTTTATCCTGATAAAGATCTCAGGGCTAGGGGATAGCGAGAAAAAGTATGAAAACAAAAACGAGATTTCAGATAAAGAGAAAAATGAGTTTTTTGATACAAAATAAAGAGCTATATAAAGAGCTAAATAAAGACAAAATTAATTGTTGACAAAGTCTATTCGTTTTAGTATCATTTACTGGTCGCCTAAGAGGTGACTACGAGGGTCTTAGCTCAGCTGGGAGGCATCTGCCTTGCAAGCAGAGGGTCACAGGTTCGAGCCCCGTAGGCCCCAGTATTCGGTCCGGTCTGCGTTTTTATACGCAGCCTGGGTCGGAATTTTAAACAGTACCCGCAAGGTGAACTGTTTAAGGCGAGATAGCTCAGCTGGCTAGAGCACACGGTTCATACCCGTGGTGTCGAGGGTTCAAGTCCCTCTCGCTAGAGTCGAGGAGTTGGAACATTCTTTAGAAGATGTGTTTCAACTCCTCAATATGTAGGTGTGTGGGGAAACAAGAATAAAGAAAGAATGGTAAATTTTGGAATAGTTTATATCAGAAATATCGAGGAGTAGCTTTTACCGTTATGCAGAAGAGCATCCGCGATGGAAGAGTTTTTAGAGATTTTAGATCGCTATCGCTATGGAAATGTACTGTGGATAGGCATTATTTATCCTAGTTTGGTTTAAGTCATTGGAAAGTCGTATTACGGTCAGTACCGGCTACCACATCATGCATACGATCATGGATGACCTGATTCCTTTTTGCGAATGGTTTATTGTACCGTATTTTCTTTGGTTTATTTATATTTTTGCAGGACTGGTCTCACTTTTATGTTTACGAGATAAGGAGGATTTTTATAAGGTCAGCCTCTTTCTTTTCATCGGGATGATAGCGAGTCTTGTTATTTGCGAGGATTTATCCTAATGGTACAGATTTCCGTCCGGCATACTTAGCGAGAAAACATTTTCATGATTATAGTAAAGAATCTGCTATCGAGGATACTCCGACCAATGTCTTTCCGAGTATTCATGCTCTACAACTCTTTGTGTATGCATATCGCGTTATTAAAAAGTAAGGAGCTTCGTGCTGCAAGATATGTGAGTTTGTTCGCTATTTTTCCTGTTTTCTGTATCTTTATCTGCATAGCAACCTTGGTTCTCAAGCCAACATTCCGTTTTTGGATGTAGGTGAGCTATTCTTCTTGCTTTTATTACTTTACGGCTATGTCTATGGTTATCCGAGCTTTGCCCTAGAGAGTATTGGGAGAAGAAAAAGCGAAAGGAAAGAGACCCATTCAATCGGATAAAGAAGTGAATCGGATTGATAAAGAAGTACGTCGGATTGGATAAAGAAGTCAATCGGATTGATAAAGAAGCGTATTCAATGGGAGAAATTGGAGAAAGAAACGATCATTTACAAAGAAAAGAGATACGTGAAAAAAGATGGAGAAAGTAAAGACTTTTTGGAAAAATGCTGTCAAGCATTTTAAGATCGATTACAAAACATAAGCTTCTGGTGATGCGTTATTGCTTATGATAGCTTATAAGCAAGGCGTTCTGTCATGACTTGTCAAAGTACAGCTTTTACGGAGTTTCAGTACGGGATTCGTTACTATAGAGGTTATCAAGAGTCCGAACGGTGTGAGAGAATCAAGACCGGGACATCGGAGGCCTGGTTGCACGCACAAGGAAGGAATAAAACATCACTTTGAGTATGGTGTGACTATAGATCTGGACAATGTGCATAGGATGATTGGTTGTCGCACGCCTCACCGCTATGTGGCAGAGATGTTTTGCGACCGGATTGCGTGCATCTCAAGAATTATCAAGGGGGAAGTATAGCATGATGCAAGTCCCTATATCTACTATGAAAAATGATTGGAACTCTCTCATTCATATGAGAAAAACAAGGAGGAACTCGAATTTCTGCTCCGCCTTTTAAGGGACAAGGGGAGAAAAGGAGGCCTTTTCCTACCTTCGAAAAGAAAGTACAAAAGGAGAAGAAAAGAAAAAGATTTTTCTAATCCATGAAAATTTTGCATCTTTTTAAGGAAAAGCTTTTAAGTGAAAAATCAAAGAAAAATGAGATTTTCAAAGAGAAATGCCCTTTGAAAATCATTTCCTTATTACTATAATAAAATACAATGTAAAAGGAAAAAGCATTGAGGAAAGCACCTTTATGCAAGAAGATGACCAGAATACGCTCTTTCTTTACAATCAATTCACAAAGGCTGAACGAAGAGTGGCTGATTTTATATTGCAAAACCGAACAAGGTTTTGTTTATGCTCTATCTCCGACTTGGCAGAGACCTGCGACGTGGGAGATACTTCCGTTTTCCGTTTTGCAAAACGATGAATGTGAGGCTATCAAGAATTCAAGATGACTCTTCCTTTCTGATGCGTGGAAAGAAAAGGCTGAAGGGCTAGAGGATAATGGGGAGATTACACTGGGGACAGTATTTCCGATTTGGCCGCCAAGGTTTTACAGGATACGATTCTCGATTCAGGAAAGTTTTTCTCTTTTGGATTTTTCCAAAGTCAGCTTGGCGATGGACGCTAGTGTCTAGGGAAGACGCATTCTTTTCTTTGGTGTGGGTGCATCGATGCTTACGGCGATGAAAAGCCATGAATAAGTTTCACCGGATTGAGCCGAAGGTTTACTGTTCGGAGATGGTCAGTCAACAGCTGATGAGTGCAGCTACCATGGAAAAAGGCGATGGCTGTGATTTTCTCTATTCCGGTGCGACAAGGATATTGTAGAGATTGCAAGGGCTTTGCGAAAAAGAGCGGTGCAACTGTCATGTGCCATCACTCGTTTTCAGAAGTCGGCCCTCTTACTGATTATACGGATATTTCCTGCGATGCGGTGCAAATGTCGGCTCACTGCAGAAGGGATCGACTTCTGCGGAAATCAGCCAGCTATTCCTCGTGGATATCATGTATACGGAGTATTATCGCCGGCATTTCGAAAAATGCAGTCAGATTTTGGGAAAAGACCAGCAAGGCCATTTTCGATAGGGATTAGAGAAAAGAGAAGCCTTTCTCAATGGTTTTTCTCCAAGGCTTCTCTTAGTTCGGCAATTTTTATCACGACATTTTGCCGCGTCTTCGAAGTTGAGTTCAGCTGCGAAGGCGCGCATTTTGGAAAGCTCACGAATCATTTTATCGATTTCCATCTTAGACATGGATTCGATATCCATTTGGATGCCCTTATTTTCATCCCCTAAAACTCTGGAGATGGCAATCAAGTCTCTTACCGCCTTTTGATGGTGGTCGGCGTGATACCGTGCGCTTCGTTGTATTCCATCTGCAGCTTTCTCTTCTTGTGGTTTCCGGAAATGGTGCGTTGCATGGAATCCGTGATGGCGTCCGCATACATAGATGACATGTCCCTCCGCATTTCTTTGCGGCACGTCCCACGAGTCTGGATGAGAGGTTTTCGAACGAAGGAAGCCTTCCTTATCCCGCGTCTAAAATCGCAACCAGCGTGATTTCCGGGATATCCAGTCCCTCTCGTAAGAGATTGATACCGACCAAAACATCAAACTTATCCAGTCGCATATCGCGAATGATTGGCACGTTCCAAAGGTGTCTATATCGGAGTGGAGGTATTTTACACGTACTTGATTTTCCTGAAGATATTTCGTGAGATCCTCTGCCATGGTAAGAGTCGTAATCATGGACCTATGCTTTTTGTCTGTTTCCTTATGAATTTCTAGAGGAGAAGATCATCAATCTGTCCCTTGCGTGGGGGCGCACTTCGATTTCCGGATCCAAAAAGTCCGGTCGGGCGAATGATCTGTTCTGCCCTTAGAAGCTCATGCGTCTCGCCTCGTACTTCCGGGAGTTGGAAACGAAGAGCATCTGATTGATTTTTCCTCAAATTCCGTGAAATTCAAGGGGCGATTATCCAAGGCGGAGGGAAGACGGAAGCCGTAATCCACGAGGGGTGGTTTTTCGGGAAAGGTTTCCGTTATACATGCCGCGAATCTGCGGAAGGCTGATGTGACTCTCATCCACGATGATAAGAAAACTCGGGAAAAGTAATCGATCAAGGTGGTAGGGAGGTTCTCGGGCTGTGCGGAAATTCAAGTGTCTTGTGTAGTTTTCATGCCGGAGCAGACCCGGTCTCACAGAATCATTTCCACATCAAAAGTTGGTTCGCTCGGAGTTGCTACAAAGCCTCAAGAGTTTATCTTTCTCTTTAAAATACTGTACTCGCTCGTCCAGTTCCGAAAGGATATTCTTGCAGGCGATACGGAGTTTATCCATAGGAATGACATAGGGCTTGCCGGGAAAATCATCGTGCGCTCAAGCTTGCCTTGGCTTTCCTGTTAAAACATCAATTAACTGGATTTCTTCATCTCGTCCCCTGAAGAAAATGACACGAATCGCCTGTTCTCCTTCCGATGCGGGGAGAAATATCCACCGTATCCCCTTTACGCGAGGTTCCTGCGGGAAATCCATGTCATTTCTGTTATATTGAATTTCAGTGAGATTTCCTGCAGTAAAGCATCTCTGTCCCGAAGCTGTCCCGGACTTTGAAGGAGATTGCCATATTCAGGTATTCCGTAGGTGCACCCAAGCCGTAGATACAGGGAAAACCGAAGCCACGACTACAAATCGTCTCTCTTCAGGAAAGGGCTGCCATGGCGGAGTTTCTGAGCTTTCGTCAATCTCCCATTGATATCGGAATCCTTCTCAATATAGGTGTCCGTACTGGGGACATAGGCTTCCGGCTGATAGTAGTCGTGTAAGAAACAAAAGTATTCCACTGCGTTTTCCGGGAAAAATTCTTTCATTTCGAGTAGAGCTGTGCAGCCAGAGTCTTATTGTGGGAAATGATTAAGGTCGGCTTTTTGGATTTTCTCGATGACATTTTGCCATGGTGAAAGTTTTTCCGGGAGCCGGTTACGCCAAGTAGGGTTTCAAATTGATTCTCCTTGAGACCTTTGCACCAGTTTTTCAATAGCTCAGGCTGGTCACCGTTGCCGCGTAATCCGAATGCAGTTTAAATTCCATAGGTTCTCCTTTTGTATTACATCAAAGATTTTGGGGCTGACTTCATCGATGCATTCTGTATTTCACATTTTTCTGCCAATGTATTTTGTCCATTCCTATCAGTGGACTTATATCTCATTCCGTTAGCGTATTGCATGGCTAGTATAGCAAAAAGCATACGATAAAACTCATGTACAATGGTTTGCAAGAATCGTGACACAGGGTTGCATTTGTAAGTGTATTTTCATTTTCATTTATATAGGGCAGTCAGTGAAAAAGCTGAGAAAAACTGGAAGGACAGATAGAAGCGGAGATTATAGGCATGTGTGAAAACCGAGAAAAAGGGGGATAAGCTATGCAGTGCAAGATTACAGTTCTGCCGGAGACGGAATCGGACCGAGATTACGAAAGAAGCCCGAAAAAGTCTTAAGCAGGCGGCGGAGCAGGAAGGCTTTTCTTTAGGTCGAGAGGAGCTTTTGGTGCGGCAATTGATGCCGTGGGAGAGCCTCTTCCGGAAAAAGACATTAGAGGTTTGCAAAACCGGTGATGCCGTAGCTACATGGGGAGTATCGCGGCATCGTAGGCGTTTCCTCGGTACAAACTTCCGTAGAAAAACGCCCTGAGGCAGGGACTGTTTCGACTTAGAAAGGAACTTGGTCTTTTTGTAATCTGCCCCGCAAAGCTCTATTCGGATTAGTATAGCCCTCCATTAAAGGAAGAGGTTCTTGGGGGAAGGCTTTGAGATCAAGTGATGACCGAGAGCTTACGGGAGGCCTTTACTTTGGAGAAAAAGTCTCTTCGCATGGAAAGGGGAAGAGGTTTCGTGACGAATTAATTTACTGCACACGAGAGTTGAGCGCATTGCAGGAAATTGCCTTCCCTTGTCAAGGGGAGGAAGGGAGAGCTGGTTTCGTGGATAAGGCCAATGTCTTGAAAGCTCGCCTTTGGAAAGATTTTTACAAAATATGGAACACGAGCAGGAGGTAAAGCTCTCGAACATGTTCTTGTGGATCTGATGGCGATGCAGCTCGTTCGTAATCCCGGAAGCCTTTCCAGTAAAGGTTACGGAAAATATGTTCGAGATATTCTCCGATGAAAATGGCGGAAATCACGGGATCCCTGGGCATGCTTACCTCTGCATCTTGGGAGAAAATGCTTTCGGGCTCTATGCAGCTCGAGTGGAGGCTCTGCGCTTGGATATTGTGCGGCAGGAACATTGCGAATCCCATCGCCGCGATTTTATCCGCTGCGATGCTGCTTCGCTATTCTCTGAAGGGAGGAAAGAAGCCGCAAAGAAGAGTAGAGAGAGCGTAGAAAAGGTGCTTTGTTAAAGGATATAGAACCAAAAGACATTTTCCCTAAAAGAGATGCGGAAGGTCCTTTAAGCTTCTTTCCCTGCTCGGAAATGGGGAGATGCGGTTTGTGCGGAAATTGTAGAATAATAAAGAGATAAAAATAACGGAAAAAGGGATAAAGCTTAAAACAAAACAAGTAAAGAAAGAGTAAAGGAATACAAAATACCGAGCCCTGGATGCTGACGAAATTCAGCTTGCCTGTTTCCTGCCCCTTCCGTATAATGATAGATATGGATTACAGATGATTCTCACAGAATTAAGTTTTCTCTTCGGCGAAAAAGGAAGTCTCTTTGTGCCGAAAATCGGAAATGATAAACCGAGTTCTGAAGGAGAAAGAAATGGACACTAAAGATTTAGGGATGGGGATAACGGCGGCTTCTCAATACAGGGGGCAGACGGTTCTCATCATTTTAATAGCGGCAGCAGTGACTTTTTTATTTACAGTTTGTCGCAACGACGACTGGAAATGGAGCAACGCAAGAGCTGGACATATACTCAGTTTTTATCCATGGTGGATGAACCTTGTAGAAAAGCGTAGGAGCGGAGTGACGGACAGATTACGGTCTATCCGAAGTACAATACAAAATGCAGACGGTCCGGCCGAAAGCGATGCTGCTTCGAAGAACGATTCTGTGACTGAGGATCTTTTTCCGGGGCTTGGACAAAGACAGGGAAGGATTTATTTTGTTATTCCGGTTGGCGCAGATGCGAAAACGCTGGTAGAACAGTCTCTACCCTGCACAATGTGGATATTGTTAAGAAAGACCGAACAATTCCGGTTTTATTTTACAGATTGTACTGAGCGTGGTTTTGCCCTTTGTGCTTTCTTTTGGTTTATGAACTGGATGGCAAAGCGCGTGGGGGATCCGGCGGCGGTCTTATGGGGAGTTGGAAAATCCAACGCCAAGATGTATACTGCAAAAGAAACCGAATCAAGCACGAAGGATGTTGCAGGGAGAGGACGAGGCGAAGGAAAGCTTGGTAGAGAGATAGTGGACTTCCTGCATAATCCGAGCAAAGTATACCGCCATTGGTGCAAAATTATCAAAGGGTGCGCTTCTTTGTAGGGCCTCCCGGAACAGGAAAAACACTTCCTTGCAAAGGCTGTTGCGGAGAGGCACATGTGCGTTTTATTCCATTTCCGGATCGGATTTTTGTAGAAATGTTTGTGGGTATGGAGCAAGTCGTGTACGTGATCTTTCAGGCAGGCAACCCAGACTGCGCCCTGTATCATCTTTTATTGATGAGATTGATGCTATCGGAAAGAGCAGAGATAACCGCTCACGGCGGAAATGATGAGAGAGAGCAGACCTTGAATCAGCTCCTTTCCGAGATGGACGGCTGATGCGGCCAAAAAGGAATCATGGTTATGGGGGCAACCAACCGCCTGAGATTTTAGACCCCTGCCCTTCTTCGCCCTGGGACGTTTTGACCGTAGAATTATTGTAGAAAAGCCCGATTTATGGGCAGAGTGAATATCCTAAAGGTCCATGCTAGGATGTAAAAGCTCGACGAAACGGTCAATTTTGATGAAATAGTTTTAGCTACCAGCGGCGCTGTAGGTGCAGATCTTGCCAATATGATGAACGAGTCCGCAATCACCGCAGTAAAGCACGGAAGAGAAAAGGTGAGCCAGAAGGACCTTTTGGGGGCGGTGATAGAGAGTGGTTCGACACTGTATCAGTAAGGAGAAGACACGGAATTCTTTTCCAAGGGAGGGGCGGAGAATCGTTTCTTACTACCACGAGGTGGGCGTACTGCCTTGTTGCGGCGACGTTTCAGAAGGATTCTGAGGCTGGTGCAGAAGATTGCCATTGTGCTGAGAGACCATGGCCGTGCCCTGGGATTATGTAATGCAGGTTCCGGAGGAAGTTATGCGCATTTAAATGCAAGTCAGGAACTGCATGCCATGATTGTGATAAATGGCAGGAGAGGCAGCAAAAGGAAGAGTTTGCATTTTGAGACTCATCACCCACAGGGCAAGCAATGACATCGAGGCAACAAAGATTGCAAGGAGCCATGGTGACGCAGTACGGCATGTCCAGAGAAGTTCGGTCTTATGGAGCTTGGCACGTCAGGAGAAATATGTACTCGGCGGAAGAGCGGTATCTGGATATGTGTAGATGATACGGCGACAGAAGTGGATGGGGAGACGCTCTGCATTTTAAAAGAATGTTATGAGGAATCCAAAAGATTCTTTCCGAAAAACCGCTGTACGTTTTAGCAGTGAGAGTTGCCGAGTTTCTGAGTTGAAGAAAGATCATCACCGGCAGGAGCCGTAGGAAGATTCTCGAGAGTAAAGGAAAAGAGGAGAAAGACACTTGCAGAGTCAAGTCTGTAATGGAAAAAGGAACTGCCAGAGACAACGGATGTAGAGAAAAAGGCAGCTGTGGAGAGAGAAAACAGAAGCAAGGAAGAAAAACTGAAGTAGAGAGAAACGCTGCAGGCGAGATCCACGGAAGAATAAAAGGGAAGAAAATAAAAAGATAAAAAGGTCCGATGGAGGAATCTCTATCAGACCTTTTATCTTTAAAACAATCACTACTTTTATACTCGCAGTAATTGCTTTATTACCCTTTTCACAGTACACACCTCCATAATATCGGATACATGTCCAGAGAAAAGCAGACCTAGATGTTGTCGAATACTTTCTGTGGATACCGGTTGATTGTTTCGCGTCTGTTGAGAAGACTGGCAGACCAGTTTTTGTTCTCGTATAAGGCGGTATTGGCTCATCTTCTTCATCAGTTTCCAGGAGTACAACTTAATCATCACTCTTCCTCCCTTTGTGCCTTGGATAGCAAGAAGTATTTCTGTTTCGACATTGGCTATCAGAGAAATTAAAATCGTAGGAGAGGCAGAAATGTTAGTAGTAGTAACACTTTGTGTTCTGGGCTTTCCTATGCCTGATCTATTCCCATTGGGAAAGAAATCAACTTAAAACGGAA
>BNJV01002591.1_pt1 | contig 75433 bp, 103 predicted proteins | sample 8540591 | NCBI WGS metagenome assembly BNJV01 (sample SAMD00202457, study PRJDB9452) | human saliva metagenome | host: Homo sapiens | reverse complement strand
AGATTATTTAAAAATACGAAAAATAGAAATTTAAGAAAAATAAAAATAAAAATTAAAAGGTATTGATAAAATTTATAAATGTGGTAAAATATACATGGGTTTATTACCCACTCTAACTTAAATTAGCTAAATAGTTCTTTAGCAGAAAAACTGATTAAATTCAGTTTTTCTTTTTTTGGTTATGAAAATTTAAAAAGAAAATTGAAAAATGGCTTTTTAAAATGTTAAAATTAGATGTAAAAATAAATTTGAAAGGAGCGGTATTTAATTTTAAATACTGAATAAATAATTATGAATATAGTGTTATTTGGAGCACCGGGAGCAGGAAAAAGGAACTCAGGCAAAGGAATTAATTCAAAAATATGAAATTCCTCAAATTTCAACAGGGGATATTTTGAGAGCTGCAATTGCAAACAAGACTCCACTAGGAATAGAAGCCAAAAAAATTGATGGATGAAGGAAAATTGGTTTCTGATGAAATCGTAAATGGACTTGTGGAAGCAAGACTTCAGGAGGAAGACTGTAAAAAGGATTTATTTTTGGATGGTTTTCCAAGAACAGTGGCTCAAGCTCAAGAACTTGACAAAAATTTTGGCAAAAATCAAACAGAGAAATTGAAAAAAGTAATCGCACTTGAAGTTAGCGATGAAGAAATTATTGAAAGAATCACAGGAAGAAGAGTATCGAAAAAGACTGGTAAAATTTATCACATAAAATATAATCCGCCAGTTGATGAAAATCCAGAAGATTTGGAACAAAAGGGCAGATGATAATGAAGAAACAGTGAAAAAGACTTTGCAGTTTACAACTGAACAGACAGCACCAGTATTGGATTTTTACAAAAACAAAAATAAAGTTTACAGTGTAGATGGTGCAAAAACTGGAAGAAATTACAAAAGATATAATTGATATCTTGGAAAAATAGTAAATAATTTCAAAATTATTTAAGATTGAAATTTGATTTTAGAGTAATATTACTAAACTTATTTGATATTATTTGATAATTAATAAAAATTTTATTTGCTAAAAAGTACAAGATTTTTGTAAAAAGTATTAAATTGTCAAATATATATACTAAAAAAATAAAAAGAAATTTAGAAAGAAGAAGTACAAAAATGATAATTTATAAAACATTGGATGAAATAAAAATAAAAAGCTAATGAAATAATCGCAGAGACTTTTGAAGATGTATTGCCAAAACACATAAAAGCTGGAATCAGTACATATGAACTGGATCAAATCGCTGAAGATTACATTAGAAGCTGAGGAGCAATTCCATGGGAACGAAGGGTTACGATGTGGGACATCCATATCCTCCTTATCCAGCCGCAACTTGTATTTCTGTAAAACGAAGTCGTAGTACACGGTATTCCTAGCAAAAAGCAAATACTAAAGGAAGGGGATATTCTGACAGTTGATACGGTTACAGTACTGATGGATATTTTGGTGATGCTGCAATTACTTATGCTGTAGGAGAAATTGATGAAACTTCTAAAAAGCTTATGGAAGTTACTGAAAAAGGCAAGAGATATCGGGATTGAAGTGGCACGTGCCGGAAACAGAATTGGAGATATTGGGCATGCTATTCAGGAATATGTAGAGAGCTTTGGATTCTCGCTTGTAGAGATTTTGCAGGACATGGAGTAGGAAAGGAAATGCACGAAGACCCAATTATTCCAAATTATGGAAAAAGCTGGAACAGGAGCTAAAAATTGAAGATGGAATGGTAATTACAGTTGAGCCGATGGTAAATGTCGGGACTTATAGAGTGAAAGTATTATCTGATATGATGGACAGCGGTTACTAAAGATGGTAAAACGTTCAGCCCAATACGAACATAGCCTGCCATTATTGATGGAAAGCCTGTAATTTTAAGTGTAAGAGATTAAGCTAAAAAGAAAGAATATAAAAATATAAAGAAGGGAGAGAATTATTTTGAGCATACTGGCATTCATATTAATATTATTTGTGGCATTGGAGCATTATTATATATTAATCCTTGAAATGTATCTTAATGAAAGTGAAACTGTTCAAAGAAACTTTGGACTGGAAATAGACTTTTAAAAGATGAACGTGTAAAAATGATGGCAAATCAAGGGCTGTACAACGGTTTTTCTTGCCACAGGATTAGTGTGGAGTTTAACTCGAAAGTGGAGAATTTCAATTTCAAATTGCAGTTTTCTTCCTGATTTGTATTATCTGTGCGGCTATTTATGGTTCTGTCACAGTTTCCAAAAATATTTTTAGTGCAGGGTTTACCTGCTTTTAATGGCTATTATTGCAGTATTGTTGCCATTGATAGTTTCATAAACTCAATTGGATTTTTAAAAGGAATTCCCTGAACTTGAAAATTTGATTTTAGAGAGTTTGGTGTTTGTGTATATAAAATTATACTTTTACAAAAAGACTGGAGATACATGCTCTAGTCTTTATTTTGATTTTGCACTTTTTCTATAATATCAATACTAATAAAAATACAAAAATATGATAAAATATATTGTAAAAACGTTTTCAAAACTGAAACTCAAAAGCTAAAACTGAGCTGATATTTTACTCAAACCCTAAATCTATATAATTTTTGTAGTAGTTTAATTTTAAATAGGTTTGGAGTATATATTTAAATTCTTCTAAAATTATTTGAATAATTTTGAGAGAGAATTTATAAAAAGTTAGGAAAAATTAAATGAAATTTGGTTTCAGGAATGTGAATTGTAATTAATTGATAATTTAAAGAGAAAAAAATTAATAGAAAATTGGAGGAAAATATGAAACATACAGTAGCGATCGTTGGTAGACCTAATGTGGGAAAATCAACGTTATTTAATAAGCTCGTGGGTGATAGGCTGTCTATCGTGAAGGATGAGCCGGGGTTACTAGAGATAGGCTTTTACTCGTGAGATGGAGTGGAGCGGAAAAGAGTTTATCTTAGTAGATACTGGGAGGGCTTGAGCCACGTACAGAAGACTTTATGATGGGGAAAAATTAAGCAGCAGGCACAGGTTGCAATTGACGAGGCGGATCGTACTATATTTCGGTAGATGGAAAAGCTGGGATTACTGGGCTTGACTGAGGATGTGGCAACTGTGCTTAGAAGGCAGGATAAAAAGGTTGTTGTAGCTGTAAACAAGATTGACAATTATATGCGTGACCAGGAAAATATTTTTGAATTTTATGGACTAGGATTTGAAGAAGTTATTGGAATTTCTGGGAGCATAAGACTAATCTTGGGGAGATTTGCTGGATGCTGTAATTAACAAATTTGAGAATAAGAAAAATAAAACGGACTAGAAGAAGGACTTAATATTGCAATTCTGGAAGACCGAAATGCTGGAAAATCTTCACTTGTAAATAAGCTTTAAACGAAGAACGTTCGATTGTAAGTGATATTGCGGAACGACTAGAGATTCGATTGACCTCGAGTTTGAGATATAACGGAGAAACTTATACATTAATTGATACAGCGGGAATCCGTAGAAAATCCAAAGTGGAAGATGACATTGAATATTACAGTGTATTACGTGCGATAAAAGCTATAAAAGAGGGCAGATGTGTGTGTGCTGATGCTAGATGCAACAGAACTTTTGACAGATCAGGATAAAAGAATAGCAGGTATGATTTATGAGGAAAGAAAGCCGATTATTATTGCAGTAAAACAAATGGGATTTGATTGAAAAAGGATAACAACAGTGTGAAGGAATTTACCGCTTTGATAAAAAGCAGACTTAGCATTTTTAGATTATGCTCCGATTGTTACAATTTCGGCATTGACTGGAAAAAGGAACGTTGAATATACTAGAACAGGCTAAATTTATCAATGAAGAATACCATAAAAAGATATCAACTGGACTATTGAATCAGATTTCTGGCAGAAATGATAGCACAGAATCCAGTGCCCTACAAGAAAAGGACGGAGCAGTGAAAAATAAATTATGCGACACAGGTAAGTCAGAGCACCGCCAAAATTTGCATTTTTGCGAACAATCCAGAATTAATACATTTTTCTTATCAAAGATATATTGAGAATAAATTAAGAGAATATTTTGATTTGAAGGATGCCCGATTGATATTGTGTTTAACAAGAAAAGTGACAAGTCCTTTGGATAGACGTTTAAATCGAATAGAAAGGAAGAATAAATGAAGTTTTATGATGAAGAAAAACTATTAAAAAACTAAGAAATGTATCTAATTGTTGTGGTTTTAGCACTTTTGGGCACTTTTTTGTTGTTTTTTTAAGGTTTATGATAATTTTTGCAAAATCAATACGAATGAGTTACAAGCACCATTTTTCCGTTTATTTTTGTCGTTTTGTAATCAGTGTACTGTCTAATGCCTTTTATTGATATGATTAGTGAAAAAGATAAAAATGAAAATTTTATAAAGAACAGTAAACTGGATGAACTCGAAAAATTGATGGGTGTGAGCAATGAAGAAAAGAAGTATGAAATTGTTCAATGAACTTTCCAGTAAAGATAAAAAAGAAAAATATCAGTTAAATCGAACTATCTGCGATTTTAATAGTATTATCAGTATTTTTTATAGTTTTTCTTTATATAGTTTTGACGATTGTGCCAATAATTACAAAACAAATATCAAGTCTTATAGACTTTTTATTAAAAAAATCAGGAAAAACTGCAAAACAACTTTTTGGTTTTTCTTGAAAGTAATAATATTGATTTACGAAGTTCACTTATGAGTTCGAAAGATGTAATCGTTTCCAATGTTATAAATGTCCTAAGTTCAAGTTTTTCCTTATAAGCAGTACATTTAGCTTGTTGTTTATGACTCCAATTTTTACGATAATGCTTATTTTTAGTTATGATAATCTTGAAAATGGAGTAAAAACAGATTTTGAGAAATATGGACAGGGAAGAATTAATAGTGCTTATAAAGAATATAGATGAGACAATCGGAAAATATATACTTGTAACGAGCGCTTGACAGTATGATAGTTGGAATTGTATCATTTGTAATATTTTTACTTTTTGAAAAATGGATTATAGCATGCTTTTTCAGTAATTATAGGTTTTGGAAATGTGATTCCATTTATTGGACCTTTTATTGACTGATTCCTGCTATACTGTATGCTTTTACAAAATCATTTAAGCTGGTAATCCTGATAGTAGTACTGATTACAATTGTTCAAACAATAGAAGCAAATATTAGTAAAAACCATGGCTGACAGGAAAAATCTGTAGAAATGCATCCAATTACTACACTTCTGGTAGTTCTTGTTGGAGGAGCATTATTTGGTATTGGCGGGGCATTTGTTGCTATTCCTGTGTATATTATTATTAAGCTGACATGGCTGTTTTGCTGGGAAAAATATATGCAAATAACAAATAAAAATGAAAAAGTGAGGAAGTGAAAAATATGAGATAATAAAGGAAAAATCAGAAATTCAAAAATGTATTTATTTTACAATTTCAAAAATGTTTAGAATGGTTAATAAAATTGCAGAAGAATCATTTGAGAAAAATGGATATTTATCCAACACATGGATTTTCTTATGATTATATTGAAAAGAAGAAGAAAAAAGGAGCTTACAGTAAATCAAATATCAGAAACATTAGCAATAGCTCCTCAACAGTTACGAGATTTGTTGATAAACTAATTTACTAAAGGGTATGTTAAAAGAGAAAAAGCTGGAAAAATTCTTTTCAAAAATAACGGAGGAAGGGCTTTGAAAAATAATGCCCAGATATTTATAAAGGCATGGGATGGAATTTCGAAAAAATAGAGGAAAGTCGTAGGGAAATGAGAATATCTGAGAGAAGGGAGAAGATTTTGAAAGAATTACAGATATAAATAGGAAAAGATAAGAAATATGATCAGATAAGTGAAGATTTTGACTTTTTGGATTATTTAAAAATTAAAAATAATTTTTATATAAACAGAAAGTTAGAGATTCTGATGTTAGAAAACGAAAGAAAATTTCCCTTACACCGTAATCTTTAGTATCATTCGTAATAATTATATTAATAGGCGGCTTTTTGCTTTCTCGCCAATTGCAACAGAAAATGGACAAAAAGACAAATTTACTTGAGGGTATGTTTACAGCAACGTCAGCTGTCTGTGTAACAGGGACTTACAGTAAATGATGTGAGCAAAGTCTATAATTTATTTGGAAAAACAGTTATTATGGTATTAATTCAGCTTGGTGGAATTGGAATTATCACATTCTCAACAGTAGTTGTAACAATGATTTCAAAAAGTTGGATATTTTACTAAAATTGATACAGGAAGATATAAACACAAATACAACATTTGAAATACAAAATTTGTAAAAAGTTTTGACTACGGTTTTTATAATAGAAATTATCGAGGGCTGCAATATTATTTTTAAAAATTTATAAAAATATTTGATTATAAGACAGCGGCTTATTATGCTATATTTCATTCTATTTCCGCATTTTTGTAATGCCGGGTTTGCATTATTTTCAAATAATTTAAGTGATTTTAAAAACAGTATAATAATAAACACTGTAATTCCTGTCTTAATTTTAGGTGGAATAGGTTTTGCAGCAATTCTTAATATTTATCAATATTTTCTAAAAAGATAAAAGGCTTATACTACTACTACAAGAATAGCTATAAAAATGTCAATTTTTCTAATAATATTTAGGGACAATTATAACATTTATCCTAGAATATTCAAACAATAAAACATTAGGAACATTGCCATTTTTGAAAAGATAGGAGCCGCTTTTTTCAAAGTGTACAACAACAAGAACGGCTGGATTTAATACAATTTTCCATAGCTGAACTGCGGGAACCTACAGTTTTTCTGTTTGTAGTATTAATGTTTATCGGAGCCTCACCTGATCAACAGGTGGTGGAATCAAAAACTACTACAGCCGGATTGATACTTTTTGGAATAGTTACAACTATAAAAATAAGGAAACATCTGAATACAACAAGAGAAGAATCAGCTGGAAAATATATAATAAAGCTATGGTTATTGTTTTTATATCAATTATGTATGTTGCTGTAGTATTATTTTTATTAATTTGGCTGGAGGATATAAGAGTTATAGAATTAGGATTTGAACTGGTATCTGCTTTTGGAACGGTGGGATTATCACGTGATTTAACGCCGCAATTATCGAGCATTTCTAAACTGTTAATTATGATTACGATGTTTGTTGGACGAGTCGGGCCACTAACGAAAACATTGGCCTTGTCCAGAATGAAAAATCAAAAGGAAGATATGTTTATCCAAAGGAAGACATTTTGATAGGATAAGGAAGAGGTGAAAAATGGCAGGATATTTAGTAATTGGGCTTGGAACATTTGGTAGAAGTGTAACTCAGACATTATATGAAAATGGTAAAATGGTACTGGCAATAGATCAAAGGGAGGATCGTGTACAAAAGGTAATTGATGATGAAATCGCAAGTGATGCAATTACATTGGATGTGACAGACGAAAATTCAATCAGGAAAGTAATAAATGATGACTTTGACACTGCTTTTGTCTGTATTGGAGACAATACCCAGTCCAGTGTATTTGTTACGGTAATTTTAAAGGAAATGGGAATAAAAACTATCATTTGTAAGGCAAAATGAATTACAGGGGAAAAATTTTAAAAAAGATTGGTGCAACTTCCGTTGTTTATCCAGAAGAAACGATGGCTAAGGAAACAGCACTTGGGGTAATAAAGCCCAATATAACGGAACATTTTAAATTTTCAGAAAAATATAGAGTGTTTGAAATAAAAGCACCAAAGGATTTTGATGGAAAAATCTTATAGAATTAAATTTGAGAAAATAAATATGAAATGAATATTATCGGGATAAAAAGATGAAAAAGAACTAAATATTATGCCGCTCCAAATACTATAATAAGAGAAAATAATGTACTATTAGTTATCGCAAATATAGAAAAAATGATGTTATTTGGGAAAAATACGTTTTGTAGTAAAAAAACTTAATTAAAGCCTTTCAAATGTAAAATAAATTGTTATAAGCATAAAAGTATGGTATAATTTTGGTATTATATAATAAAAATAAAAAGGTTGAAAAATGAAAATAATGAGATATAAAAGGATTGTTTATTTTACTGTTTTTATATTATACTTTTTGGGAAGCTGAATGCTGATGGAGAAGTAATAGAACTGAAAACAGAAAAAAATCTACGATAAATCTAGAAACAGAAGAAATAAATACTGAAGGTAATGTTACTGTAAAAATATGGAGATTTTACAATAAATGCAGACAAGTTAAGAAAATTGCTAATAAAACATTCTTTTCAGGGATTCTGGAAATGTTGAATTTATTCAAGGTTCCCAAATTATAAAAAGCTGATAACCTTATTTTTGATATGGATACAAAATTAGCAAAAATATTTAATTCAGAAAAGCTATGATTCAAAATGTGAAATTACGTTTATGGTGGAGAAGAAACATTAGCTGAAGGGAAATAAGCTGATTTTTATAAAAATGGATGGTTTTACTACGAGTCCATACGAAAATCCAAGTTATAAAATAAATGCAGATGAGCTGAGATTTATCCAAATAGAAAAGCGATTGCAAGAAATATTGGACTCTTTTGCAGGTGGAAAAACTCGGTTTAGTTACCATATTATGTAACATCACTAAAAGCTATCAACTCAAAGAGCTACATTATTTCCGTATATTGGAATGGATAGTGATAGAGGATTTTTGGGAATATGGGATTTGACTATGATTTAGGTCCTCTTGCACAGGGATTTGTTGACTTTTTGAATTGAGTACAAAGCAAAAATTAGCATTAAAATTTTTCAAATGACTATGCTTTCGGGGAAATAATAAAGGAAATATATTTTGTAAACAGATTTGTAGTTCCAATCGGAAATCATAGGAAAGAATGGGATTTCAAATGGAATCATAAGATTGTAAATACTCCAAAAAGCTAAAAGGAAGATAGAAAATTTTATGATGCAGGTTACGGAATATGGAATCTAAATTATCAAAATATTACAACAAATCTTATGTATGCTATTAATGGAAATGAATTAAAGGATGATTATACAGATTATGTAGATAAATATAGCTATATTGGATTCTGGGATTTTGAATATCAATCAGGAACTTGGACAAAATGGGTGAATTTAATGCAAAATATTACTGGACACAGAAATAAGCATGCACTTAAAGCCCTGACGGAGATAAATGACAAAATTGTAGAAGATGATAACTTAGATCCACGAAAAACAGACGTTGATTTATATAGAAGCATAAAATATACAAATGGTAATTCAAATGTTGCAATAACAATTGACAATGAGGATTTTCGTGATATTAATCCAGGATATATAGGGAGATTTGAATTCTATAGAAAAAGAGAAGTTATGGAATTGATTTTAGAGGACCGAAAAATAAAAATTGGATTATCTAGATCTCTGATAAGGATGAATACGGAGAACTTCTTGGAATGCGTGACCGAGGTGAAGATAAATACAGTTCACTGGGTTCAGAATATTGCATATGACAAAAAGAAAAGAATGGGGGATTAACTTTTGGAAATCTACTATCCATTGAGAAAGTGATTTTTTGGATACCAGCCTAAAGACAGGTTACCAAAACTTGACAAATACTTTTTATTTCGGTGCACAAGTAAAAGCAAGTTGATATAAGAAAAAGAATACGAGTATGATTACACACGTGATAACGAAAAATTATAATTCATTATTCTTAAATTCTGCAACAACTGATGAAAGTAGAATTTATAAAATATATCAGGATAATGAAATAATTCGTCGTCCTAAAAATCTTTATGAAAAAAATATAAATCTCAAAGATTTAATGCTAGGTAATGATAGAATTGATATACCATCAAAAATTCGTTTATTGGTTATAATTTGGCATTTGAAAATCGTGATTACAGCAGTTTAGGAGTTCCTGAATTTAGAAATGGACGAAAAAGTGGAAGATTTAGATTCACAGACTGGCTATAAAGTTGCAAAGAGATGCAAGCGGAGAAATTATAAAAGCAAAGTCCATCAATGAGATTTTTACTCTTGACACAAGATCTATGTACAACATTATTTGATAATACATCGAAAAATAATAAATATGATGTAAAGGTTACAAACGATGCAACAGTTACTTCCAAAAGAACAACAGCTGGAGGAGCAATGTATGATGGTTTTGATATTGTAGAAAGTTCCAACAAATGCATTGGGGCTTAGAGATGATTTTAAATATCAGATTGGAAATGTAACATTCAATTATAACTTTGACAATGAGGATGACAGACATTTTAAAGATAATTGGTTAAAAGAATAGATATGTTAGAAATTATTTTCAAGGCTGATATTGCAACAAAAGATTTGTAAGTTTTGATTTTTGACAAATAATGAGAAACTATGAATTTGAAAGGATTTTAAATCTGATAGAGATTTTTAACAGAGAGATTCAATATGGATATCTGTCTGATGCTGGAGATAACTTTTATATAGATTGCAGATAAAAATAAACAGCTATTTCCATACAACACAAGTCTTGGATGGAATCAGAAAAGTTTATAAAGGAATCTTTAAAGGAAAGAACTTTTGGAGTAAACTTTAATGAATGGGGATTTGAATATACAAATTCAGTAAATAAAGCAAATGATATTTATGGGAAATGCAGCAACTTTTGGATTGCCTGCATTAAAATTAAAAACAAATTATCATAGATTGGGATTTGTTTACGATACTTCAAAAATGAAAAATAAGAAATTTGAATCAGATCACTATTTTAGAATAAATTTTGGATTTGGTAAAAATATACAGAGATCTTAATAATACTCCAATTATTACTTCAGATGACAGATATATTCGTGGAAATGACTATACGACAATTGGTTTCTGTATAAATATGAAAATAATGCCAAACCTAGATATGCAGCTGATTTAGAGAAAAAGAAAAGAAAAATAATAGAGAAGCTGAAATTGATACAACTGAAAATCAGATAAAAAAAGTACAAATATGGTAAGAAATTCAAACACGCAAGAATTTTCTATTAATAATGCCAACAAAAATCTCAATTGATAAAAATTCTGGTAAATAGTGATGATAGATTATTTTCTTTTGAGCAGTGAGGAAGAAGAAGCATATAAGAGTTATGTGGAAGAAGAAAATTATCGTCAAAAATAAATTTAGCTTAAATGATTTTAATGCAAAACTTCAAAATTTAAGAAGTCATAAAAATATTTCCAAATTGGAATGGATATGCAAATAGACGGTTCTGATGCTGCTAATCCTAGTGGAATGAAAAGGATTTGACAGAATTAATGACTTTAACCTTTAAAGTGGAAGCAGGATATCTAGAAAAATGTTTGTAAGGTATGCTTTCATAATGGAACGACTTGACAGAATTTATAGAAATAATGCGACTCGTAATAGTACTATTTGACTTTAGAAAACATGAATTTGAAGGAAAATATATGTTTTCGAATGACCCTGATAAAGCATGGTGGGTTGGAGGAAAAATTCAATATGTACAAAATGGAGCTTCAAAAGCTTCTGATCCTGAAATTTATGAAAAGTTCATGGTATGCAAGAAAAGTTAATAACTAACTTTAGGAATGGCAACTTTATCATCAGATTTGAAAAATATTGAATGGGAAATTGGAGCAGGAATGAAGTGGGATAAGCCATCAATAAAAAGTTAGGTTACTATCCAGTAGTTTCATTAAAATTTGGAGTAACACCGTTCCTGAAAAAGAATGCACAGTTTAAATATTCTGGAAAAGGATTTGAATTTGGAGCAGGATTATAAAATGAATAATACGAAATGAAACATTAGAAATATTAGTAAACTAGTATTTTCTAATGTTTTTTCATATTTGTCTGGGATGCTGAACTGATAAAATATACAGGCTTCAGTTTTTGAAGGGTAGCCATGACTTTAAATTTATTTTGTTTAATGAGGAGATGGGAAGAATGAAAAATATACTCTTGAAATATGTGTGATAGTGTGGAATCGCATAAATGCTCAAAAGAGGTGGAGCTACAAGCTGGAGCTTTGCAGTAATTTGATAGGGAGGGAACTACACCTACAAAAGTTTGTTTGAAGAAGTAAGAAAAAATGGATATTCCAATAAATGTATTGATACGCCCTAGATTTGGGATTTTTGTATCTCAGATATAGAAGTGAAATTATAAAAAATGAAATAAAGAAATGTTTAGAGAAATGGGAGCTGATGGGAATAGTTGTAGGAATTTTGACTAAAAGATGGGAGAAAATTGATTTGGATAATATGAAAAAGATTTTATAGATGAAAGCTCAAAATATTCCAATAACATTCATAGAGCATTTTGATGTGTATGAAGAACCATTAGAGGCATTTTATCAGTTACAAAAGATAGGAGTTCAGAATATATTAACATCAGGACAGGCACAAATTGCCCTGAGAGGTAAACAAAAGTTATTAAAAAGAAAATTAGTTGAGCTTTCAAATAAAAGATAGTAAAAATAAAACTGAAATACTTGTTGGAGCAGGATTAAATATTTTGAAAATATTGAGAAATAGTAAATTTTACAGGTGCACTAATTTTCATTTTTCTGGGAAAAAGAATAAGAAACAAAGAGCGCATGGAATATAGAAAGATGTAAATATGGGGGTTAAAAGGGAATTTAGTGAATTTGAAATTTCTAGAAACAGACGAAAAACTAGTAAGGGAAGTAGCTGATTATCTAAAAAGACTATTAATTATAGTAAACAAAAAGCCAGAACTATCTAAATTATAGGCTTTTTACAAATGTATACAAAATTTATAATTTGACAAATCGAACTTCAATACGTCTATTTGGCAGCTCTTCCTTCCTCTGTATCATTTGAAGCTACTCGATTGTATCTCCATTTCCTTTTTGTTTCAATAATTTTTATCAGGAGAGAGTCCTAATTCGATTAATTTTTCTTCAAGACTTTCAGCTCTTTCGTAGGGACAATTCTTTATTATATTCTTTAGTACCTTTAGAATCAGTGTATCCAGTGATTGAAATTTTTGTGATTTTTAGCCTTCTATATAGTTTTTAAGTTTTTCTAATACTGGAGTGTATTCTGTCTTTAATTGTAGCACTATTAAAATCAAATTTTAATTGATTTGCATCTAGCACTATAACGTTATGATTCTTTTGCATTTGCTTTGCTTTTGCTATCTTAATTGTTCTATTTCTGTTCCATCAACTTCAATTGCAGTTGTTCTCATCGCATTGTCACGTAGGTTTGATGTTGTGAGTTTTCTTAGCTGTAGTTGGAGCAGAAACTAATAATACAGATAGCATTGCAGTTATTTTTGATTTTTCTCCATATTTATAACCTCTTTTTCCTTTTTTTATTTATATTTTTTTATTATATTTAAATTATACTTTCCTTTATTAATTATAGCATATAATTTTCATAGTGTTTTTAAAAATTTTATAAAATAATTTTTGAAAATATAGAGAAGTTTTTATTATGATAGATAATTTATTAAAATTCAATCAAAATAATAAAAATACTCTAAAGTAATATTTAGAGCATTTTAAATAAGAAAATTTAGGTACTAGACGGTGGTACGAGTAATCACTAGTTCATTGTTATAGTCAGTCTGTTCATAAATTTTTTTATATTGGAACAATACTTCTTACAATTACAATCTTTTCAGGAGTTTTTTTCTTCCTCTAATTTACAAAAATTGAATTTGACAATAATGTTGCTAAGTTTGGGCATTTAAAAGAACGGTTTGAATTATTGACAATTTTTGTTCTTCGGAGAAAATGATTGTCGGGATTGCAAAATATTTTTGATATAAAAGCATTTTACAATTTATCCATTTATCGCTTTAATTGCAATATTTTCACTTTTGGAACATATACAATCTTGATAAATAAAATGATAAACCATCATCTGGTAACACGTGGATTGATACTAATGTTTTTCACATTTTTTTTCCTGCTAATTAGTTTAGGAATTATAACTTCCGCTTGGAATTTAATTGGGCAAGAGCCAAATAAAACTTTTTTTGGCATTTTTTTACATTCTTGGATATACAGGCTTTTTACTTAATGTTATTCGCAAATAGTATTTACCTGAACAAAGAAAAAAACGTCTAAACAAAAAGGATTTTTTTCAAAAAAATTTTTAGGAATTTTAACTATTTCATTTGTAGCGATTTTTTTATTTTTTTAGACAAAATTTGATAATTATGGAATTTTTTTGATATTATTTCTAACTTGTTCAATTTTACTGATAATTGCTAGGAAATATAGAAAAAAACAGAATCTTAGAGCATAATTACAGTAAATAAAATTTTATAACGTAAACAAAACTGCCTCAATATTCTGAAGCAGTTTACTTTTTTATTTTTATAAATTTATTATTTAATTAGTCTATTTATTTTCGATAATCACTGTTTTTGGATCAACTTTATTTCCGTAAACAGGCTCAAGAGTTGCTTTATACGCTTTTTCAAAGAATCCTTCCTTAGTAAGAGCATCTATTTCAGTATTTAGCCAGTCTAACAGTCCTTTGTTCCCTTTTCTTACAGCTGGAGCAATGTAGTCCTGTTCTCCTAACTGTTTAATATCCACAACAAATCCTGGATTTTCTGTTGCCCATGCAAATACTAGAGTATTATCGTGTGCAAGCGCAGCTCCCCTTTTATCTAATAATGCGTTAAATGTTTCTGTATTTTGGTCATATTTCAACAATTCTATATCTGGATAATTTTTAGTGAAGTAAATCTCTGCTGTTGTTCCTTTGTTCACTATTAATTTTTTACCTTTCAGCTCCTTCACATCTTTTATTGGAGCACCTTCTGGCGAAACAATTCCAAGCGACACTTTCATATAAGGTTTTGCAAAATCAACTTTTTGTTTTCTTTCGTCTGTTACTGTAAAGTTTGCTAGAATAATGTCAACTTTATTTGATAATAAATATTCCACTCTGTTTGCGGCTTCTAATGTGATAAATTCTATTTTATTTTCATCGCCTAATAAATCTTTAGCAAGTCTTTTTGCCAAATAAATATCATATCCTTGATTTTTCCCATTTTCATCCACAAATCCAAATGGCGGCTTATCTCCAAATACTCCTATTCTAATTTTTTTCCTGCTTTTTTTATTGCCTCAATTGATCCTGGCTCAGCACTTCCCTTTCCACCTTTTCCACAGCTTATTGCAAATACTCCTAAAACTAAGATTGCAATAATTTTTACAAGCCTTTCAAAATTTTTTTTCATAATTACCTCCAAAGTTTATTTATATTTTTTTTATTTTTTTACAAGTACAATTCTTATTAATTAAATCAGCAAAGCCGATTCCATCTTATCTTTCTTTTTCAAAATTAAATATATTTAAGAATTTCTTAGCCCTTTCAGTTTTTGGATTTCTAAAAAATTCCAGCGGATAATTTGTTTCAACGATTTCTCCAGAATCCATAAATACTATTCTATCCGCAACCGCTTTAGCAAATTCCATTTCATGAGTAACGATTATCATTGTCATTCCTTCCTTTGCCAGTTCCAGCATTACATCCAGCACTTCCCTTACCATTTCAGGATCAAGCGCCGCTGTAACTTCATCAAACAGCATTATTTCTGGATTCATACATAGTGATCTTATAATTGCTATTCTTTGTTTTTGTCCTCCTGACAGTTCTCTTGGATATGAGTTCTTTTTATCTAGAAGTCCTACTCTTTCGAGCAGTTTTTCCGCTTGCTCCGTAACTTCCTTTTTATCCCTCTTCTGTACTTTAAGCGGTCCTAACAGAAGATTTTGCATAACTGTCATGTGATCAAATAATTCGTAACTTTGAAACACCATTCCTATTCTCTGGCGTATTAAATGCCATTTTGTCTTGTCTTTATTAATAACATTTCCTTGTAATTTTATTTCTCCAGACTGAATTTCTTCAAGTCCGTTTATACATCTTAAAAAGTGTACTTTTTCCCACATCCAGAAGGCCCCAGTATTACTACAACCTCGCTTTTTATTTACTGAAAGTGAAACTCCTTTTAGTGCGGGTACGCCTTTTTTTATATTCTTTTTTTATATCAGAAAGTTCCAATAAAACTTCCGAATCTGCCATTTTGCTTACCTCCATTTCCTTTATTTTTTAAACAGCCCATTTTTTCTCCATTTTCTTTGATAATAATGTAATTGGATAACAAATTATGAAATATAGAAAAAATATGAACAGATACACCCAGAATGGTGCCATCGGATTTTTCCTGCTTGAAAATTCTATAATTTGCCGTCCTATTTTTAGAACTTCTGCAACTTCTATAAAAATCGCAAGTGAAGTTGTCTTAATCATTCTTGTTATAAGGTTTACCGCTGCAGGTGCAATTCTTCTTACTGCCTGCGGAAGCAGCACATATCTATAAACCTGACTTGTATCAAGCCCCAGAGCCTTTGCACTTTCCCCTTGAATTTTTGGAAGAGAAATAATTGCTCCCCTCACAATATCCATCATTTCAGCCGTTCCCCAAATCACAAACACTATTATTGTTGTAGTTTCTGAATCAATATGCAAATCAAAGCCTTTCGCAATTCCAAAATAAATTATGAACAGCCACACAAGCAAGGGAATGATTCTCATACTTTCCAGATAAAACTTCAATATTCCATAAACAATCTTATTTTTTGAAGTCATAACTATTCCTAAAATTAATCCAAATAATATTGAAAACACTATGGAAACAAGGGCAATTTGTCCTGTCACAATAAGCCCGCCCATAAGTCTTTGTAAATTAACTCCTTTAAAAATAACATCAATTCCCGACAGTTGCATATCTTATTCTCCTTTCAATTACTGTTAAAACAAGCGAAACTGGCAAAATAATAATCAAATATGCCAAAACAAGCATAAACAGACTTTCATTCGTTTTATAATATAGCCCTATCAAATCCCGAGTCAGGTACATCAGTTCCATTAAAGCCAAAATCCCTATTACTGAAGTTTCCTTTAAAAGAAATATTATATTTGCCGCTATCGCTGGAAAGGAAACTGTAAATGCCTGTGGCAGTATCACATTAGTTATAAGCTGTGATTCTGTAAGCCCGATGCTTAGTCCAGATTCCCGCTGCCCTTTTGAAACTGACTCCAGTCCGCTCCGAAATGCCTCACACATATAACTTCCGCCAAGGAAAGATAATCCAATCACAGCACAAATATGCGAATTAAACGTAATTCCAATTTTTGGAAGCCCAAAATACAGAAAGAACAGCTGTATTACAAGTGGCGTATTTCTCGAAAGCTCAATATAAATTCCCACAATCTGCCTAGCAGCTGGAACTCTATAATAAAGCACCAATGCACAAACTATCCCAATCAATATTGAAAAATATAATTCCAAAAAAATTCCTATAAACACAGTCAATTTCATTGCTTCTAAATATTTAGGAATATTTTCTACTATAAAATTAAAGTCCATTTTGTTTTTTTCCTTTCTAAAAAAATATTATTGTATATTTTACTTTTTTTACCTTTTATATTTGTATAAAAAAATATTATACTATAAAAAAAGATTTATTTGTAAAGAATTATTTTTTTGTATATACATATAAAAATTTTTTTAACTCCTTCATATTTCAATAAAAAAATCACAGCTAAATTAATAACTGTGATTTCCCAGTAAAAAAATATTTTTTTATTTATCCCAATATATATCCTTTAAATAAAAGTCCAACAGCAATTCCTAAAATACTTCCCCAAAATACTTCAATTGGAGTGTGTCCCAGAAGCTCCTTAAATTTTTCATTAATAATTTCTATACCATCGTTATGTTCAATGGCATCCACCAGCCTATTTATAGCTCTTGCATGCTTTCCTGCCTGCTGTCTTACTCCTGTCGCATCATACAGCACAATCCCGGCAAACACCATTGCAATCGCAAATTCAACTGACCTGAATCCCTTTAGCAAAAATACACCTGTTACAAGGGAAACTACTGTCGAAGCATGGGAACTTGGCATTCCGCCAGTCTGGATAAGCCTTGCCCATTGAGGCTTTTGACCCTTGAATAAAGGGAAAAAAACTTTGTAAAACTGTGCCGAAAAACATGAAATTACCGCAACATCAAGTAATCTATTTCCAAACAGTATTCCTCCACTCATTTATTTTTTTCCTCTCTATTTTCTTCCTATTTTTTTAGCTTTTACTTTTTTTCTAAACTTGTCAAATTCAGGAGTAATTTTTTTGCATCCTTTTTTTATGTTTAGGCTTGAAAAAAATCAATATATTCCCTATTTTATCAACAAATATTGATTTTTGTACCTCTAGCGATTTCATCTCCCATTTCCCTGTCAAATTTAACTGATGAATTTTGCAATATTTTTTTACTTTTTATCAATTCTCTTTTTTTCACAACTTCTGCAATGGAATTTATCACATTTTCATCAATTCCATCCTTCCCAATTCTCACAATCGGATCTAAATTATGTGCCAATTTTCTTAAAAAAGCTCTCTCCTTACTTGAAAGCTGTATCATTCTAAACCTCCATTATAATTGGTAAAATTATAGGCTCTCTATCTGTTTCCTTATTAAGGAATTCTCCAACTTTTGCCCTTATTTTTTGCTTAATTTTTCCAATTTCCTTTATTCCTTCATTTTCCATATTAATAAGTTCTGTTCTAACAAGTTTCTTTGTTTCAGAAAGCAAGCTTTCCGCATCCTTATTATACACAAATCCACGTGTTACAAGTTCTACTTGCCTATTAAATTTTCCATTTCTATATTGAGAAATCGTAATAATTACAATTCCATCATCTGCCAGATTTTGTCTATCCTTCAGCACAGCATTTCCAACATCGCCAATTCCAAATCCATCGATAAATGTAGCTCCGCTCGGAACTCTTCCAACAGATTTAAAACTATTTTTAGACAATTCCAACTTTGCTCCATTTTCTGCCAAAATAACATTTTTTTCAGGTATTCCAACTGCCATTGCCAATTCCTTATGTTTTTTAATCATTGCATATTCCCCATGCACAGGCAGAAAATATTTAGGTTTTACAAGATTTATCATCAATTTTTGTTCTTCCTGGCAGCCATGTCCTGATACGTGTATTCCAATTCCTTTTTCAAAAACAACATTTGCATCCCGTTTCATAAGCTGATTTATATTTTTGGTAGCAGCCTTTTTCGTTTCCAGGAATAGGGGTTGCAGAAATTACAACTGTATCTCCTTCTCTTAATGAAATATGCTTGTGTGTCCCGTTTGCAATTCTGGAAAGTGCTGCAAGCGGTTCTCCCTGTGTTCCAGTACATAATATAAGCACCTTATTCGCTGGATAGGTTTCAACTTTGTCAATATCAATCATTGTATCTCTTGGTATTTTCAAATATCCAAGATTTGAACATATTTCAAAGATTTTTACCATGCTTCTTCCGTCAATTGCAATTTTTCTTCCATGTTTTGTCGCAATATTTACAATTTGCTGCAATCTGTGAACGTGTGAAGCAAAAGCTGCCAAAATTATTCTTCCCTTAGCCTTTGCAAATTCATCCTTCAAACTTTCTCCAACTGTTCTTTCAGATGGCGTAAATCCTGGTATTTGTGCATTTGTACTATCTGAAAGCAAAAGATCCACGCCTTCTTCTCCCAGCTGAGCCAATCTTCCAAAGTCAAATCCTTCCCCGTCAACAGGAGTCAAATCAACTTTAAAGTCCCCAGAATGTAAAATAGTTGCCGCAGGAGTCTTAATGCAAATTGCATAACAGTCTGCAATACTGTGAGTTACACTTACAAACTCAACTGTAAAATATTTTGAAACTTTTAAAATAGTTCTTCCGCTAATAACCTTTTCCTTTGGTAATTTTGCATCTTTTTTTTCAAATTTTGCCCTTGCAAGCGCAAGCGTCAATCTTCCACCGTACATTGGTATATTTTCTGTTCCTAACTTTTGGTAAAAATAAGGAATTGCTCCTATATGGTCTTCATGTCCGTGCGTCAATAAAAGCCCCTTTATTTTATGACGGTTTGATTCCAGATATGAAAAATCAGGAATTATAACATCTATCCCCAGATGCTCATCTTCTGGAAAACTTAGCCCCGCATCCACCACGATAATTTCATCCTTATATTGAAAAGCTGTCATATTTTTTCCAACTTCTTCAAGACCTCCAAGTGGAATTACATACATTTTTTCCTCTTTTCCATCCACTTTTCTGTCTATATGTCTATTCCTGTCATTTACTCTTGGAATATAACGTATTTCGTTTTTTTCATCTAAATGTCTTCGATTCGTATTTTTCCTTCTAAATCTTTCTCATTCCAGATTTTTATTTTATTAATATCTTCCTTCTTGGAAAAAAATTTCTTTTTAAAAGTTTGATTCCCGAAATTCACCTTTTTTTCCTTTTTCTGACATTTAGCAAACACCTCCTTTATTTTAATTTTTTTACATTGCTATTATTTTTTTTAAATTCTTATTTTTTTCATCTTGCTTTTTCTTTTTCTTCTTCCTGTTTCTTCTTCTCAGCATCCTGCTTTTTTTCAAAACATATTTATCTCTATATTTGTATATAAATTTTTGTGCCATAGATCCTGAAGCTACTCCTCCATATCCTCCACCTTCTACAATTGATACAAAAACAATCTGAGGATTATCAGATGGAAAATATCCCGCAATCCACGAGTGGTTATCTCCAAATCCTGAATTTTGTGCAGTCCCTGTTTTTGCTGAAACTGGATAATTTGGTATATATAAAACTTTAGCTGTTCCCACCTGGACCACTTACCGGCAATCTCAAGGCATTTTGTAATAGTTTCAAATTCTTTGGACTTACGTTCAATTTTTTTATTACTACAGGCTTATTATTTTCAACTTTTCCTGAATATGTCACAAATCTGTCAACAACTGTAGGTCTTAATTTTGACACCATTATTAGCTATAGTTTGATAAACTGAGGCAATTTGAATTGGAGTTGCCAAAACATATCCTTGTCCAATTGACATATTTATCAAATCTCCAGGCAGCCATCTCTGATCCTGTTTCTTCTTAAATCTTTTCTTCTTCCATTCAGGACTAGGCAATGTTCCTGTCAATTCTCCAGGAATATCAATTCCTGTCTTAGATCCAATTCCAAATTCCTTTGCATATTTTACAATATTGTTAATTCCAGCTTTTTGTGAAAATACATAATAATATGTATTTACAGATTGCTCTATGGATTTTGCAAAATTGGTAATTCCGTGTCCAGATTTATGCGAATCCCTAAATATTAACTTCCCGTATCTGTACTGTCCAGTTGAATTTACAGTAGCATAAGGAGAAATTCCAGATTCCAGTATTCCCATTCCCGTTACCGCTTTAAAAGTCGATCCTGGCGGATAAAGTCCAGCAATTCCCTTATTAACAAGCGGCTTTGCCTTTGAATTTACCAGTTCAGTCCATTGATTATCAGGTATTCTTGAACTCAATAAATTCAAACTGATTTCAGGATTACTTACAAATGTAATTATTTTTCCAGTTTTAGCTTCCATTGCAATAAAAATTCCACTTTTACCTGAAAATGCATCTGTCATATATTTTTGCAATTCCATGTCAATTGACAAGTAGACATTTTTTCCTGCAACACTTTCTGTTGCCTCCACTTGCCTTATAACATTTCCTTTAGCATCAACTTCAACATTTTCCCTACCGTCTTGACCTTTCATTTCCTTGTCGTAAGAACGTTCAACACCTTTTTTACCAATCAGGTCACTATTTCTATATCCATCCTTTTCCAGATCCTTGAATTCCTTTTCACTAATAGGCTTTACGTATCCAATAACATGTGATGCAAGCGCATCTTCAGGATAAAATCTCTTATTATACTCCACAATGTCGATTCTGTCATTATTAATTTTTTCAATTGCCCTTAATGCCACCTGCTTGTCTAAATCTTCAATAACAAGTATCTTTTTATCAGTTCCCATTCTTTGCTGCTTATAAAATCTATCTATAAGATAGTCAACCTGATATCCTGTAAGCTGGCTTATAGTATTTATATCGCCCATTGTTTCCTTAATCCGTTTTGCCACAGCCTTACGTTCGTTAGCAAGCCTAGCATCCATCTGTTCTGGCGTCATTCCCTTAACTTCCTTTAAAAGTTTCAAGTCATTCGGATCTAACGTATATGTGTGCATATGAACCAGCTGATATCCTGTTGTATTTTTAGCAAGCAATTTACCTTCCCTGTCGTAAATTTCTCCACGTGTAGCCTTTATTATATTTGTTCTAATTCTATTTTGCAATGCCTGTTCTGCATATTGTGAAGCCTCTAATATCTGCAATGTAAACAGACGTGCGATTAATATTAGAAAAACAGCTCCAACAAGAATAAGAAAGGCAATAAATCGTACATTTTTCTCTTCTTTATCTAATTCTCTCATAATTTTCCTCTTTATAACTGTTATCTATTCTGTTTCCTCGTTTCCTTCATTCACGCCATTATAAAAATCATCCAGTCTGTAGTAATCTCTGGCATCTTTACTAAACACGCTTATAACTAGATCTCCGGCATCAATAAGAACCCAGTTAGCCTCCTCAAGCCCTTCCACATTTTTCACATTTTCAAGGCTTTTCTTTATATCAGTCGCTATCGCTTCAATATTTCTAGAAGAACTCCCGGTACACAATATTGAATAATCAAAAAATGGCGATTTTCCTCTCATATCATACACTTTTATATCCTGTGCCTTCTTATCCTCCATAATATCAATTATTTCCTGAACTTCCTTTTCATAATTGTTATTCAATTCACTCATTCCCTGAACTTCCTTTCTTTTTTTATATTTTTTTTATTTATCAAATTATTTCTGCTTTAATTTTTTTATTTAAAAAAATCAATACAATTTAAGTTTAACTATAATAACTGATTTGACTAAAACAAGTATTAATCAAAAATTTAGTCAAAAAGAAAATGGGCATCAAATAAAAAAATTATTAATAATTAACTTAAAAATATTTAATAATTGCACAAAAAAATCCTTGTATAAATTATTTATTACTGCTATTGTATATTATATTATATATTCAGTTAATTTTTCAATTTATTTCTTAATTTTAGTAAAAATAAAAAGCTATATAAAAAAATTAGCAATAATGCCACAGACAACAATTGCCGCAGTTTCTGCCCGCAAAATCCTTTTTTTCCCAAACTAATTTCTATTGCCTTATTATTTTTTTTAGAAAATCAACTTCATCCGCTGTAATTCCACCTTCAGGCCCAATTATATACAAAATATTCTTATCTTCTTTTTTTATTATTTCTGATAAAGATTTTGATTCACCACTATTTTCATAGGCAAAAAAATTATTTTATCATATTTTTTTGATAATCAATTTCGAAAGTCTCTTTACAGATGTAATTTCAGTAAATTTCACTCCTCTGCATTGTTTCAGCGTTTCCCTTGCAACGACATCCCATTTTTTTCCTTTTTTTCATTAATTTCTTTACAACAACTCGCTCAGTTTTTTTAAAGGAATTATCCTGATTTACACCAATTTCCGTCAATTTCTGTATTGCCAAATTCATTTTTGTCATTTTTTTCAAAAATCCCCATCGCAATATCAATATTTATACTCAAAGAATAACTGTCTTCTTTTTCCAATATTTTTTTACAGCTTTATTTCCTTTTTTTGAAATTTCAGCAATTTTTTTGTAAAATATTCATATTCCCCGTCAATTACCCGCAATTCATCACCTATATTTAAACGATACACATTTTGAACGTGATTACAGTCTGATCTGTCTTTTATCAAAAATTTTTTTCCATTATTTTCATCAATATTTTTCTTTTTCCGCTATTACTGTCAACAACAGTTTTTTTCACCTCATTTTTTTCCATTTAATACTCATCTCCAAACTTAAATAACAGATTTACTATAAATTCTTTGACAAAGGCTCAAAAATCCAACAGATATATTCAATAATCTAAGTTTTTTTATTTTTTTACAAAGAGTGTCAAGACCCCTTGCTTCAGTATATTTTTTTTGTTATCGAACAGATCTAGTATAATTTCTGCTTTTTTTAATTGGAATTCAGTATCAATTATTATCTTTAAATTTTTTTATTTTTTTCCACTAAATATTTTTTTCAATTCCTAAATGGTTATATCCTAATTCTGTCACAACTCTTCCACGTGGAGTTCTTTTTATAAACCCAATTTTTACAAGATACGGCTCATAAACCTCCTCAATTGTCCGTCTGTCCTCCCCGAGCAAAAGCGACAAAGTTTCAATTCCAACAGGTCCTCCATTATAAACATTTATAATCGACAGCAAAATATTCCTGTCAAGCTCATCCAGTCCATTTTCATCCACTCCTAATAATTTCAGGATTCCATCCACGCTTTCTTTTTCCAGAACTCCCGAACCTTCCACAAGCGCAAAATCCCTTGCCCTTTTCAATAACCTATTAGCAATTCTAGGCGTTCCTCGACTTCTTTTGGCAATTTCTGTAATTCCATCCTCATCATAGGAAATATCAAGAATATTCGCCCCTCTTCGTATAATTTCCTTCAATTCTTCCAGCTTATAATATTCCATCCTATGAGTAACTCCAAATCTATCCCTAAGCGGCGTACTCAATTGCCCTGCCCTTGTAGTTGCCCCAATCAACGTAAATTGCGGCAATTCCACACGTATACTTCTAGCAGACGGCCCTTTCCCAATAAGAATATCCAGTTCTCCGTCTTCCATCGCAGGATACAAAATTTCCTCCACAGATGTATTCAATCTATGAATTTCATCAATAAATAAAATATCATTTTCCTCCAAAGACGTCAAAATAGCCGCCAAATCTCCTGCCTTTTCCAGCACAGGTCCAGTTGTCACCTTCAGATTCACTCCCATTTCCGTAGCAATAACTCCTGCAAGTGTAGTTTTCCCTAGCCCTGGAGGCCCATAAAGCAAAATATGATCCAGCGACTCATTCCTTATTTTAGCAGCTTTTATAAATATATTCATCTTCTCTTTCAAATCCTGCTGGCCAATATATTCCTTAAAAGTCCTTGGCCGTAAACTTTTCTGAATATTGTCCTCTCCCAATTCCTTAGGTTCCAATATTCTTTCTTCATTCATTTTTTCTCCTCAATAATTCTTTAAATCCTCTAGTCTAATTGTTTTTATTTAAAATATTATTTTATATCTGTTTTAATAACAGCATTATAAAAAAACTGAAATAATGCGATTATTCCTCCCAATACTCCACCAATAATTTCAATATGCTTTTAATTCATTCTTAGACACAGACAAAATTATTTTTTTCCATTTCTTCTAACGAGAAATTTTTCATTTTTTTCAAGCATGATTTCCTTAAAAGTCAATTTTGTCTTCTGCAATTTTTAAAAATTTCCTCCACTATTTCCTCTTTATTTTCTAAAATTGCCTTTTTTTAAAAATACGCTTTTATTTTTTTCAATTACTGAATCATTTAAAAAAACATTTTTTTAATAGCGGATTTTTTTTCTAATATGCTTTTTTTCAGCTTTTTCTCCTATAATTTTTGTCCAATAGTTTATCCAAAACTTCATCATTTATAACATCGCTGTCTTTTTAGCTTTTCAGTAATATATTTTTACTGAAATAAGCTCCTTTTCTATCGTTTCCGCTATATTTTCTGAAATCTTTATCTCTATTTTTTTGGGAATTAATCCCTGTATTTTGAAAAATAGGAAGTTTACTTCCTTATAGGGCCTAAATAACAATTTTATAGCCAAATAATTTGTAAACCATCCTATAAGTATTCCAACAAAAACCATTATGGCAAGCTGGATTAACAAATTTTCCAATTTTTCCTCCATTTTTTAATAGATAACTAATCTATCAGTATCAAGGGAATTTTTAACCCTTGTTATTTAACCAACTATTGCTTTTCCATATTCCTTGCATTTTTCAATTTTTTCATCATCATCAACAGCCAAATGAATAATAAGCCCGTCATTCACGACAGAAAGCCCTTCATTTATAATTTCCTCACGCCAAGTTTCCATCCAGCCACCTTGTCCCCAATCATAAGAACCAAATAGCCCAACTGTTTTACCAATGATTTTATCCTTTATTCCTTCAAAAAATTCCACCATTTCCGGTGCAATTTCCTCTGCTCCAACTGCAGGCGATCCAAATGCAATAAAGTCAGCATCTACTGCACTCTCATCAGCCTCTTCCACATTTATAAGTTTTACATTAGATCCAGCACTTTCTGCACCTTCACCAATATATTTTGCCATTTCTTCAGTATTTCCAGTACCTGTATAATAAATTATATTTAATGTTGACATATTTCCCTCTTTTCTCTTTATTTATTCAATTTTCACAGTAGAAATGTTCGATTTTTTCCTATACAAAAGGGGAAGACCCCTTGCTTCAATATATCTATTTCACTAAATTCTAAGTTTGCATAGTTTGTCGAACAGTTCTAATCTCTTATCTCGCAATTTATTGAAAATTATAACTTTACAAAAATTTTATTAATGCAGTATTTATTTTGTTAATTCATAAGTATCTCTTGCAATTACAAGTTCTTCAGCTGTTTCAATCTTGTAAATTTTAACTTTTGAATTTTCTGTAGACAATTCTACATTTCCTGGTAATCTTTTTGCATTTTTTTCTTCATCCAGCTCAACTCCAAAAAATGAAAGCCCTTCACAAATTTGTTTTTTAGCCCCAACAGAATTTTCTCCAATTCCACCAGTAAAGGCAATAGCATCAACACCGTTCATTGCCGCAACATAAGCTCCGATATAAAGCTGTATTCTGTAGCAGAACATGTCATAAGCTAAAATAGCCTTTTCATCTCCAGCCTTTTTAGCCGCATCTAAATCACGGAAATCCGAACTAGTTCCAATCATTCCTAAAATTCCAGATTTCTTATTCATTCTATTATTCATTTCATCCAAAGATAATCCTCTTTTTCTCATAACATAAATAACAGAGGCAGGATCTACATCCCCAGTTCTAGTTCCCATCATAACTCCTGCAAGCGGTGTCATTCCCATTGACGTGTCTACAACTTTACCATTTTGAACTGCTGAAATACTCGCTCCATTTCCAAGATGGCAAACTATAATTTTAGAATCTTTTTTACCTAGCATTTCTTGTGCCACTCCACTTACATATCTGTGAGAAGTCCCATGGAAAACCATACTTTCTAACTTTTAATTCTGTATAGTCTTCATAAGGGTAAGGATACATATATGCCTTTGCCGGCATTGTTTGATGGAATGCAGTATCAAATACAACTACATTTTTCTTTCCAGGAAGTAATTTTTGAATAACTTTTATTCCCATTATATGGGCTGGATTGTGTAGTGGTGCAAGCGGTGCGATTTCTTCAAGATTTTTTATAACTTCATCATCGACAAGTACAGATTTTTCATAATATTCTCCACCGTGGACAATTCTATGCCCTATCGCATCAATTTCATCTGTGCTAGCTATTACTCCAATTTTTTCATCTTGAAGCGTCTTTAATATCAATTCTACCGCAACTGTATGATTTTCCATAGGAGTTTCCAGTTCACTAATTTTTTCTCCAGTTATTAAATTTTTATAACTGAAAATTGGATTTGCAATTCCTATCCTCTCACAATTTCCCTTAGCTAGACGACTGTTCATTAGTCATATCAATAAGTTCAAATTTTGCAGATGAACTTCCACAATTTATTACTAAAATTTTCATGTTTATCCTCCAAATTTATGTGTTTATTTTTTTCTACTATTTTTTTGACAAGGAGGATTGACCTCCTTGCTACTATAATTATCATTATTGCTTAACTATTAACAACCTATATCATATAAATTCAATTTTTAATTATTTTTTTGTCAAAAAAATTACATTTCAGATTCCACAGCCGTAATTGCCACAACTTCCACAATATCTTCTACGCTGCATCCTCTCGACAAATCGTGAACTGGTCTTGCCAACCCTTGAATCAATGGTCCCAATGCCTTTGCCTTTGCCAATCTTTGTGTTAATTTATAACCAATATTTCCTGAATCCAAATCAGGGAAAATTAATACATTCGCCTGTCCTGCCACTTTTGAGTTGGGAGCTTTTGCAGCAGCCACTTCTGGCACAATTGCCGCATCCAATTGTAATTCCCCATCAAAGTCGAAATCAACGTTTCTAACTTTCAAGATTTCAATTGCTTCCCTAACTTTGCTTACAGACACTCCATCTGCACTTCCCTTTGTGGAAAATGATAGGAATGCCACTTTAGGTTCCTTTATTCCAGCAGTAAATCTAGCTTTTTCAGCTGCAGAAATTGCAATATCGGCTAGCTGCATTGCTGTAGGATCAGGGATTACTCCACCATCTGAATATACAAATGTTCCATTATCTCCAAATTCAGGCGTATTTGTTATCATGACAAAAGAACTTGATACTGTCTTTAGTCCTTGTCTTGGTCCAATTACGTGAATTGCCGCTCTTAAAACGTGTGCTGTTGGAGAAGATGAACCTGCCACCATTCCATCAACTCTGCCTTGATGTACAAGCATTGCCGCAAAATATCTTGGATCTGACATAAGTATCGCTTTTGCAGTTTCAAATGTCATTCCCTTTTTTTCTCTTCTTTTTTTCAAAAGTTCCGACATAGCATCAATTGTCGCACAAGAGTCAGGATTGTAAAATATCGCACTCTCCAACGAAACACCAATTTTAGCCGCTCTTTCCTTTATTTCCTTTTCATTTCCAACTAAAGCAATTTTTGCAATTCCTTCGTTAATAATTTTCTCAGTTGCCCGCAAAACTCTTTCATCTTCTGTTTCAGGTAAAATAATAGTTTTGTTTAATTTTTTAGCCTTTTCCTTCAATTCATTTGTCAATGTATTCATAAATTCATTTTTCCTTTCTCAATTTTTTTATTAATCAAACATAGCTTCAACAAATTCCTTTGTATCAAATTCCCGTAAATCCTCAATTCCTTCTCCAACACCTATAAATTTAATCGGTTTTTTCAGCTCTTCTGTAATTGGGAAAATAATTCCACCTTTTGCTGTTCCATCAAATTTTGTCAAAATAATTCCTGTCAAATCTACAATTTCATTGAATATTCTAGCTTGCTCCAGCCCATTTTGCCCAGTCGTGCTGTCAATTACAAGCAACGTTTCAAAGTCTGTTTCTCCAGACTGCTCACGTATAATTTTATTTATTTTTTCAAGCTCTTTCATCAAATCACGTTTATTGTGAAGTCTTCCAGCCGTATCCAGTATCGCCACATCAAATCCACGATTTTTAGCAGTTTTTACAGTATCAAAAATTACAGCGGCAGGATCGCTTCCATGTGCCTGCTTTATAACTTCCACGCCAGTCCGTCTCCCCCATTCCTCAACTTGCTCAATCGCAGCCGCCCTAAATGTATCTCCAGCCCCAATAATAACCTTTTTCCCGCTATCCTTCAGTTTTTTCGCTATTTTCCCAATGGATGTAGTCTTTCCAACTCCATTTACACCAACAATCAAAAGAATGTTCAGCTTTCCATCATGCAATTTCAATTTTGTATTATTTTCATCATTATAAATAAGTTTAGCCTTTAGCAATTCCTTTAATTCCTCATAAATTTGCTCTGATGTTTTCAATTTTTTTCGTGAAACCGATTTTTCCAATTCTTCCACAAGCTGCATTGTCATATTCATCCCAATATCCGATTGAATCAGCAGTTCCTCCAATTCTTCATACAAATCGTCATCTATCGTTTTCCCCAGAAGCATTTCCTTCAATTTCCCGAAAAATCCCTTCTTAGGCGTTGCCAGCCTGTCTTTTAACGGTTTTAGCTTAGGCTTTTTCTTAGTCTTTTCACTTTCCTCAAAACCGCTTTCATCTAATTTACTTTCAGTCTTTTCTTTTGTTTTCTTGTCAACACTCTTTTTACTCTCATCTTCAAAGTCTTTACTTTCAGCATTTCCACTTTCAAGATTCTCAACTTCAGGATTTCCGCTAACTTTATTATCTTTTTTTAAGATTTCATCAGCTGCTTTTTTTATTTCATTTTTCTGTTTCTTTTTTTTATTTTTTTGTATTTCATCTTCACTTTCCTGAATTTCTTTATCCAGCTGATTTTCAAGCTCGCTTTTTTTGCTCTTCCTCGCCTTTTTTTCTTTTTTTCCCAAATTTAAAAAAATTTTTTTCAGCATTGTTTTTTTATCCCTTTCCACCTGTGATTTTTTTCCAAATAATCTGGCTTTAAATTAAAAGATATCAGTTTTTTTTTATAACATTATCATCCCTCAAATTTTTCATCCAAAAAAACATTTCCACATAAGTCATCGTATTAATTGCCAAATTCTTATCCTCAAATATTTTTTTACAAAAATATCCCAATTTATCCAATATTTTTAGCCTTATAATTAAAAAAACCGCATCTCCAATCAAATAAATTTTTTTATTATTTCCTTTATCTTGCTTATTTTCAATTATTTCCTCAATTACATTATCCAGCTTTGTAACCTCGTAATTTTTCACTAACTCCAGCTTTCTTCCAGCCTTTCCATTAAAAGTTTCATAAGCCGCGCAATAAATTTTTTCCTTCCGAGAATCAATCAATGAATATATTTTCACATCCTCATCATTTTCCAAATTTACCTTCAAATTGTAATATCCTTGAAACCCAAGCGCATCCAATTCATTCACTTCATAAAAATTCACATTTCTTCCAAAAAAAAGCCCCTTAACAACTGAAATTGCTATTCTAACCCCTGTAAACGAACCAGGCCCAATCGAAACAAGCACATTTTCAATTTCATCCAGCTTTTTCCCAGTCCATTTCAAAAGGCTGTCAATTTGCTCTAAAATCGTAGTAGAATGTGTCTTCGCCATTTCCACGTGAATTTCCCCCAAAAGTTTATCCTTTTCATAAAGCGACAATCCAGCCAGCTTAGTCGTAGTCGTCATTGCAAATGTCAACATATTTTTTTCTCCATTTTTTATTTTTTTAATTTATAATTATTTAAAAGCTATTCAATCTCATAATCTACTTTTTTTCCATCCAAAATCCTATAAACCGCCACTTCCCGAGCTGCATCCGAATAATGATTTATCTCAACAAACACTGCATCTTCAGGCATCTCCTCCAAAATCTTATCCGCCCATTCAATAATCACAACACTTCCATCTTCTCCAATATAATCCTCAAACCCAATCTCATAAATTTCCTCAGGATCACTAATTCTATAAACGTCAAAATGATACACAGGCAAATCTCCAGAAGTATACTCAATAACATAAGTAAATGTCGGACTTTTCACATTTTCTGTAATATTATAACATTCACAAATTTTTAGTAAACGTAGTCTTCCCAGCTCCCAAATCTCCAATAAGCCCCAGACAGCCACCACTTTCTCAATTTTTTTCTGCTAATTTTTTTGCTAATTTATTTATCTCATTAAATGTTAATATTTTATTTTTCATAATTTTTCTCACTTCTAAATTTCAATTAAATTCTATTTTTATACTAAAGTCCATTTAAATAACAAATTTATTACAAACTTTTCTAATTAAAGGATATAAACCTAATATTTTCAAATAATTAAAAATATAATTTTTTTATTTTTTTAATTTTAATATAGTCTAATTCAAGCTAATCCGTCAGAGCATTTTTTTCTGTGCTGACAAAACTGTTTGAGCATAGCGAGTTTTTTTGTCAGTGCAGGAAAAATGTCGTAGACTAGTAGCCATAGGTTGTAGAATTTGCGGCAATGAGCAATCCTACAAAAAAATAAAAAAAGAAAAAAACATAGTAATATGAAAAAAATATCTATTAATCAAAATATCTAAAAAAATAATAAAAAAACAATTTAGTTGAATGATTATAAATTAGTTATTAAACAACCTTATTATAAAAAAATTTATTTTTTTATTTTTTTAAATGAAATTTAGTATTAAATAAAAAAATATTTCATTAACAAATATTTCTTCTATAATTTTTTTAAAAATTTTTTTATTTTTTTTATAAACTTCAATAATTTTATTAATAATTTCAGTTGTGGAAATATTATCCACAAAGGATAAAATCTTTACTTTTCCGCCATTTTTTTCAACAATTTTTGTTTCTGGCAAGTCTTCTTTTTTGTAATCTCCACCTTTTACGTGAATATCTGGCTTTAAAATATCCAGCAGTTTTTCTGGTGTCTTTTCATCAAAAATCACCGTATAATCCACAAATTTCGTACCCAAAAGCACAAAAGCTCTATTTGTTTCACTATTTATCGGTCTTTTATCTCCCTTGTTCACTTTAACCGAAGCATTGCTATTTACACCAACAACCAAAACATCGCCTAAATTTCTAGCTTCCTCTAGATAAGTCAAATGCCCAATATGCAGGATATCAAAAACTCCGTTAGTAAAAACTACCTTTTTCCCAGCCTTCTGCAATCTCACTATTTCATCTCTCATTTTATCAGCTGTCAGCAAATTATCCTTAAAACTTTTTCCCAATTTTCTCTCCAATATATTTATCTATTTATAATTATAACGTATTTAATTCATAATTTACTCAATCCCTAAGTTTATTTAATTTTAAAAAGGTTTGAGCATACATCAAATTATACCACATTTTTTTTCCAAAAAAAGAAAAATTTTTTTCTATTTTTTTCAACTTTTTATTTTTTTCTAATTTCAATAATTTTTGTTTTTAAGAAGTTTTAAGTATATTCTGACAATTTTTCATCAAAAAGAAAAAAGAAGTATCAGCTTACTGCTTTTTACTTCTTCTAACATTTATAAAATTTTTTTATCTATTTTACAAATTAGAATATATTTACTAAAAATTGTAATAATCCATTTTCATCAGATTTAAAAATCTGGTTCCCAAAGCCACTTCCCAATAATATCCCGTCTAAATTACAAAAAAATACACATGATATCCACCCAAAAAAATACATCTTAAGGTTCTTTTACAATCGTCACTCCTGCTTTTTTACAAATTCAACAATTTTATCTACATCATCTTTATTTTTATACATTGTATGTTAAAGTAATTCCTTTAAATCTGTTATCAGCATTTCCACTTCAATTTTATCTTCAAGCTCAACATCCATAATGTATCCCCATAGTATATTTGTTTGGTCTGCTCCAAATTTTTTATTTATAATCATAGTTACTTCGTGTAAATCCGTTAATCCAATGTCTGGTCCTGCTGTAATGCTTAACAGTATCTTTCTCGCTTTTGGAAGATTTTTTATAAAAGGGCTATCTATTATTTGTTCTGTAGCAAGTTTTACCTTATCCTGCCCTTCACCTTTACCAAATGCTGTTATACCTTCTCCTGAATTTCCTAGCATTATTTTTACATCATCAAAATCAAGATTCACTACCCCTTGTTTTTTTATTAGATTTGTTATAAATTCTACATTTTTTTATAAAAATTTCATCTCTTTTTTTCAAATAATTTATCAAAAAGTTGCACTAGAATCTGCTTTCCACTAATTTTTTTTAAGAGGCAAAACTATAACAGTATCAGAAACTTTCTTCTAATTTCTTGATTTCATCAGTTTTCTCCATTTGAATTAATTGATGTAGCAACTACAACTACTGTCAATATTCCCATTGTTTTTTTGCAACTTCTGAAACAATACAGGCTATCTCATTATTCTTCTTTTCCGACATTTCTGTCAAAATAAATACTAAATTAGTATTTTTTTCAATGCACCTTGAACCTTCTCGCTTAAATCTTCAGAAGCCAACATTTTTTTAATTCTACATTCAATTTATCCAAATTCTCTTGATTTGTGTCAATTCCCACAAATTCAACTTTCCGTAATCTCTTTTTCATCATCTTATTCAAGACATTATTTCCCATCGTACCGATTCCAACAACTTTTATTTCAATACCGTCCATTTTTTTCTTCTCCTTTATATATAAAAGTTTTTCTTTTCTAGATTTTAACATATTTTTTTATCAAATATATTAGAACTTTTTACTATTTTTTTATACAATTTCGCCTTTTTCTTCTAATAATAATAAAAAGCTACCATAACTGATAGCTTCATATTTAAAGTTGCTTTTTTATTTTTTTTCAAGGTAGTACAGTATCTATTTATTTTTTTTTACTTTTTTTCTTTTTTTATTTATAAATTTTTTTAAATTATTTTTTTATTAATCGCGAAAAATCTGTTGCAATCAAATATACTTTTACACAGCTCCCTTTTTGTTCAAAATCTTCAGGATTTTCAAATTTAGTTTCTTCAAAGACTGTTCCCCATGCGAGAAATAAGTCTGGATTTTCGGAACTTTTGGCTACTGCTGTGGCGATTTTGCTGATTTCTTCTAGGCGTATGTCGTTTCCTGAGGTTATGTTCATTAGTATTTTTTTCCTGCTCCTTTTATTGAACGGTCTAGAAGTGGGGTATTTAGTGCCTGTTCTACTGCTTTTTTTACTCTGTCCTCTCCGTCTGCTTTCCCAAAGCCCAATACTGTTTTGCCTGAATTTTGCAATATAGACTTAATGTCTGCAAAGTCCAAATTTACAATTCCCTGTTTTTTTATTAAGTCCAGTATTCCCTTTACAATTGTTACAAAGGCTTTTTCTCCTTTTTCATAGATATTTGCCATTGGAAGATTTATGTATAAATCATTCAATCTTTGATATGGAATGACTATTATTGTATCAGCGAAATGTTTTAATCTTTCCTTTCCCTTTTTTAGCAAGTTTTATTTTATTCAGGTCTTCAAAATCAAAAGGCTTTGATACTATTGCAACCGTTAGTATATTCATAGATTTCGCAATTTCTGCCACAGCTGATGAAAGTAGCGTTCCTGTTTTTTCTCCCATTTCAGCTATTATAAACACCATATCTGCATTTTGAAATTCTTTTTCTGTTTGTTTTCTTAAATCCTCCATCGCTTCAAATGAAGTTATTGACGACACAAATATTTTTTTGGGAGCTTTTGAACTGTCTAAATTCAGCTTTTCCGTATCTATCGTTATAAAATCAGCCTTTACAATGTTATTTAATATCATTTTATTTATTACATTACTTCCTGTTTTTCCCAAAGCCACTATTTTTATTTTTACACCATTTAACGTGTTTTTCATATCAGTCCCCCGACCTCTGTGTTCCTACAAGCGATGTTACCCACTATTTTTTTCCTCCTAGATAATCTATATTTCAAGACACTATTTATTAATATTTTTTTCTTTAATCTATTTTTTTAATCACAGTTCTTTAATATATCACAAGACCCTTTATTTTTTTATTTTAAAAAAATATTGATTTTATATTTTAACTTAACTCTTTTTTTAAAAATTATATCAAATTTGATTAGTAAATAAATAAACAAATATTATAAAATTATAGAAAAAAATATTACTATATTTCATTTTTATCAATTTTTTTGGACTATACTATTCTTGTAGATACAAAAAATATTTAAATATAAATCGGGAGGCGGTTTTATGAAATCTAGAAGTCTACTATTATTTTTAATACTATCTTTAGCTTTATTTTCAGTAGTATTATCAAATAAAAATCGTAAAAAAACAGAAATGAAAAATAAACCGAAAAAAGAAAATATGATTCAGGCAGGGAAACGAAAACATCAGGGAAATCTATCTTGCTGGTGGCTGTTTCTGGGGACTTGAGGCATATATGGAAAGAATCGACGGGGTAAAGGATGCTACAGTTGGCTATGCGAACGGTAAAACTGAAAAAACGAGTTACAACATTGTCGCATCAACGGATCACGCAGAAACAGTTCACGTAAAATATGACGCAAACAAAATTTCTTTGAGCAAGCTGCTTAAATATTATTTTCAAGTTGTAGATCCTACTAGCATTAATCAGCAGGGAAATGATAGAGGCAGACAATACAGAACAGGGATTTATTATACTAATCCCAAAGATAAAGAAATTATTTTACAGGAAATTGAAGAAGAGCAGAAAAAATATACAGATAAAATTCAAGTTGAAGTTCAGCCTTTGAAAAATTATATACTCGCAGAAGAATACCATCAGGACTATTTGAAAAAAATCCTAACGGATATTGTCACATTGATGTCAGTAAGGCAGATGAAGTTATTATTGATCCAAAAAGATTATCCAAAAACCAAGTGACGAAGAATTGAAAAAAACGGCTTACTCCACTGCAGTATAGCGTTACACAGAAAAAAATACTGAACATTCTTTTTTTCAAACGAGTACTGGGACAATCATGAAGCTGGAATTTATGTGGACATAACAACAGGAGAGCCATTATTTTTCCTCAAAAGATAAATATGATTCTGGCTGTGGCTGGCCAAGTTTTTACAAAAACCTATTTCAAAAAGATGTTGTAACTTATGCAAATGATACAAGTTTTTAATATGGTAAGGACAGAAGTGCTTAGTCGAAGTGGAAAAAAGCCCACTTGGGACATGTTTTTTTGATGATGGACCCTAAAGACAAAGGCGGACTTCGTTATTGCATAAACAGTGCTTCAATTAAATTTATCCCATTAAAAGATATGGAAAAAAAGAGCATTACGGATATTTAATAAAAATTAGTTCAGTAAAATGAACAGGATAGGAGATAATTTATGTTTAATCAGCCATTACTGGTAGGAAGCGTATTTTTTTAGGAGGAGTAGCAAGTTTTCTATCTCCATGTATTCTTCCCATTGTTCCTGTATATTTGGGAATTTTAAGCAAAGGAAAAAAACTGTGCTTAATACCTTTTCTATTTATTTTAGGTCTTTCCCTTACTTTTGTAAGCATAGGCTTTAGTTTTAGTTTTCTTACGGGAATTTTCTTTAATGACACTATAAAAGTTTTGGCAGGAATAATTGTAATAATACTGGGATTACATCAGACAGGCATCTTAAAATTTAACTTTTTAGAAAAAAATAAATCTGTAAATTTGGATTTAATTGAGAAAAATTCTTCATTGCAGGCTTTTTTGCTAGGACTGACATTTAGTCTAGGGTGGACTCCATGTGTAGGCCCTATTCTTGCCTCAGTGCTTACTCTTGCAGGGGAAAAAGGATCTGCAGTCTATGGAGGGTTAATGATGTTTATATACGTCTTAGGGGACTTGCCACTCCATTTGTTCTATTTTCCTTTTTCTCTCAGGAATTACTAAAAAAAGTACGAGCTTTTAAATCAATACACAAACTATTTTAAAAATCTTTTGGAGGATTTCTAATTATATTTATGGGAATTTTACTAATAATGAATAAGTTTTTAATAATTTTATTTTTTTAAAATTTTTATAAAAACAATTAGTAATCAAAATAACTTAAAAAAATAATTACAAAAAAATATTTTTAAATTTGCTATAATACAGAAAGGAAGTAATTTTTTTATGAAAAAAATTAATTGTAACAATTGTAACTTTGTTGAGTTTTGGATCGATTTCATTTGGAAATACATTGCAAGGAGTTCAGTTAAAGGACATTAATAATAAACCTGTTTCCCTTAACAAGTACAAAGGTAAGAAAATATATATTAAAATGTGGGCTTCATGGTGTCCTATCTGTCTTTCGGGATTAAGCGAAATTAATTCTTTAAGTGCAGATAAAAGTAAGAATTTTACAGTTATAACAATTGCTTCTCCGGGACAAAAAGGAGAAAAACCTACAGCTAAATTTATTCAGTGGTATAAAGGGCTTAATTACAAAAATACTACTGTTTTGCTGGATGAAAAGGGGGAAGTGCTAAAAAGGGCAAAAGTTTTGGGATATCCTTCAAACATTATACTGGATGGGAACTTGAATATTGTTAAAACTTTGCCGGGACATCTGACTGCTGCACAAATCAAAGGAGCTGTTAAATAAGTGTATAGTATTTTAATAATTGATGATGAACCGATTATAAGAAGAGGTATTAAAACCTTTATTGATTTTGAAAAATATAAGATAAGTGATGTTTATGAGGCAGAAGATGGTAATTCTGCCTTTAAGACTTTTTCAGAAGTCTTGCCTGACCTTGTCTTGCTGGATATAAATATTCCCTTTAAAAATGGGCTGACTCTTGCCGAGGAAATGAAATATCTGAAAAGTGATGTTAAGATAGCCATTATTTCTGGATATGACTATTTTTGAATATGCTCAAAAAGGCTTTTAAAAAAATCGGAGTTGAAGACTATATTTTTAAAAACCTGTTTCCAAAGACAGATATAAATGAAATAATTTCAAAACTTATCTATAAGCTGGAAGAAGATAAAAAGATATAACGAAGCAAGAAAAAAATTATTAATAAAATTAGCCAAATTGAGAAATCTGATAAAAAAATATTTCTCATAGCAAGTATAAAGATATTTTTAACAAAAAAATTGAAGAAAAAAATACAGCGATATTTCCTTTAACTTAAATTCTCTGGCTGACGAAATGAATTTATCTTCTGGATATTTGAGTTCACTTTTTTTAAAAAAATTTGTTTGGTATTCCTTTTCAGGACTATTTGAATAATATGCGGATGGAAAAAGGCAAAATTGCTGCTTTTGACAACAGATCTGAAAAAAATTATCAAATTGGAGAGCTTGTAGGAATGGAAAAACTTTAATTATTTCAATTCAAAATTTAAAAAAACTTTTGGAATGACACCGAAAAGAATTTAAGAAAAAGTGTGTTGGAGAAAAATATGAAATTAAAAAAACTATGAGAAATTCAATGCTGTTGCAGTTATTTTTTTATTATCTTGTTGGAAATTTACTGTTTATACTTTTTTTAAGCAGCATTTTTTTATTATACTTCAAAAATATATAATAATGAACAAAGAAATTGAGTACACTAACAAAAATGTAATGAGTACATCACGTTATATCACACTTTATGTTGAGAAATTACAAAAATATAATTAATCTTTTATCCGTTAATGCGGATGTTAGAAATTTTTTTAACATTGGGAAATAATAATTCAAAAAAAGTATTGAAAAAAATGGTTTATTCAATTCTCGATAATAATAAAGGGATAAAAAAATATTACTGTGATTGGAAAAAAATGGTAGTATTATTTCCAGTGATAAAAAAATAACGATATGAAAATATCAGCAAAATATGATGAAGGAAAAAAATGGTATGTTGACGCAATAAATAATTCAGATATGCCTGTTTTTCAATCCCAGTCAGAAAAAGATGAAGATTCTTCCATGAACTCTAATTCGTGGTTTTTTTGTCAATTAGTCGGGATATAAAAAAATTCAAAAGGAGAGAATCTGGGAGTTATTGTATTTTGATATAAAATATGAAATGTTTGAAAGGTATTTACGTTCTAATGCTTTTTGGAAAGACAAAGTGACAGCATTATTATAGATAATCATGGCAATGTGATTTATTACAAAGATGTGAAAATGTTTTGCTGATAAAAAAAGTGTCTTGCAAAATTTTCAGAAAAGAATAAAAAAGAAAGATACATATTTATACGAAACACAGATTGAAAAATACAAACTGGAATTTAAGAAGCCTTGCAAAACACAAATGACTTAGTTACCTTAAAGAAAAAATTTTCTCACATAGTTATCATCATTTTCCTAGTTTCATTAGCTTTTTTTCTTCCATTATTACATTTATCGTAATAACAAAGATTCTAAGGCCTTTAATAAAACTGGAAAAATCATATGCAAAAACTTTGAAAAATAATCTATGGAATTTCATTTAAGTGAAAAAAACAGGCTATGAAATTCAGAACCTTGTAGAACATTTTAATGTAATGGTTGAAAAAAAGATAAAAATATTTACGAGAATATGAAATAAAGGCTCTTCACAGCCAGATTAATCCACATTTTCTGTATAACACGCTAGATACAATCATTTGGATGGCAGAATTTGAAGACAATGAAAAAGTAATCAGCATTACAAAATCACTTGCAAACTATTTTAGGCTTTCCCTTAGCAACGGACACGAAAAAATACCGTTAAAAGATGAAATTATGCACACTAAAGAATATTTATTCATACAAAAAGCAGAGATATGAAGACAAACTTTCCTATTTTTTTCAACATAGAAGATGAAAAGCCTTCTTTCCATCGAAGTTCCAAAAATCATAATCCAGCCAATTGTAGAAAACTCCATCTATCACGGAATAAAAAACCTTTCTGGAAACGGAATTATCACAATCGACGTTTACAGACAAAATAGCACTGTCAATATCTCAGTCAAAGACAACGGAATAGGCTTTGAAAAAAAGCCAAACAGTTCAAAAAAAGCAAGACAGGCGGTGTAGGATTTCAAAATGTCGATAAAAGAATAAAAATTCTATTACGGCAAAAAAATTATGGCGTATTTATAAATAAAGACAACAAAAACCAGAAGGAGCAGAAGTAATTATAAAAAAATTCCTTTTTAAATCAAGTTTGTAATGTATTCTCCTACTAAACTTCATTTAAAAAAATAACAATAAAATCGTATAATGGAGATGATAAATATGAAGAAGTTGTTTTTTTGATTATAATTCTTGCTCTAACTACAGTAAGTTGCTAACTTTTTAGTCCTTCAAGATGGGCAGAATATGAAAAAGATAGAGCAGGAAGCGGAAGAAAATGTTATGAAAATAGTTGATGGAAATATATTTTGTGAAGATGGAAATGAAAATCGTTATTAATAAATCATTATGTGAAGAAGTGGAATTTTTTTGAGATTCTGCTTCTTTTTTTGCTTTTTGAAGAAAAAGATAAAAAACATTATTATACTAAAACCTCGGTTAAATAAGAAATTTATTACAAACTTTTTCTAATAAAGAATAACAACTCAATATTTTTTTTAAATAATTAAAATATAATTTTTACTCTTTAAAAATCTGTCGGAGCATTTTTCTGTGCTGACAAAACTGTCTGAGCATAGCGAGTTTTTTTGTCAGTGCAGAAAAAAATGTCGTAGACTGAGCGTCAGATCGTAGAATTTGCGGCAATGAGCAATCCTACAGAAATAAAAAAAGAAAAAAACATAGTAATGTGGAAAAATATTTATTAATCAAAATATACAAAAAATACCCTTAATTGTTTTAATTAGAGCATTTTCCTAAAAAAATTCATTTTACTATTTTTGTTCCAAATATTCTATCTCCTGCATCTCCCAATCCTGGATAGATATACGCATTTTCATTAAGTCCATCATCAATTGCCGCAATGTATAAGTCAACATCGGGATGTTTTTCAGTAAATTTCTTTATTCCTTCAGGAGCACCAATGATACAAAGTACAGTTATGTTTTTTACGCCTTTTTCTTTCAAATAGTCAAGTGTGTAAATCATTGAACCACCTGTTGCAAGCATTGGATCTACTACGAAAACTTGACTTTCGACAACGTTTGTTGGCATTTTTGCGTAATAATAGACCGGCTCTAAAGTTTCTTCGTTTCTGTAAACTCCCAGATGCCCTACTTTTGCATTTGGAAGAAGCTGCAGTATTTCCATCTATCATTCCAAGTCCTGCTCTTAGGATGGGAACTAATGTTATTGGTTTATCCAGAACTTTTGTAGTAGTTTTCTGAATAGGAGTTTCTGTTTCAATCTCCTTGAGCGGCAAATGTTTTGTTGCTTCATAAACCATAAGTCCTGCTATTTCGTTTAGGCTTTCCCTAAAAAGTTTAGTATCTGTATGTTTATTTCTCAAATTTGAAAGTTTATGTTCAATTAGTGGATGTTTCAATTCAAAAACTGCCATTAATAATCACTCCGTTCTTTTTTATATTCAAACTACTTTTTCATTTTAATACCCAAATTCCATTTAAAAAACAGAAATTATATCTTATATTGTTTACTGACAAGGAAGCTTGACCTCTTGCGAGAAAAATTATAATTAATTTTGCTATTTAAATTGGAAGATAGTATAAAATTATATTTTTTTACAAAATAATATCTTCAACAGGCAGAATAACTGCACCCATCGAAATTCCACGACCCTAAATCTATCTTCATAATTTTAATAATCCGTATAATCTCTTGTGCGTGCCTATCTTCCAAATAAGTAACTAAAATACTGTCTGTCCCTGGCCAAACATGTGTATTAAAATGTTTAAAAGTTTTACTCCAAGAACTATGAACAACTGGAACTATAAAAATATTGATCTATTCCCATACTCTCTTAATTCTTCTTTCATTTTTTTCCGTATAAAAATGAATCAAAAATATATTTCTAATCTTTTTCACAAAATTCTCCCTCTAATTTTTTTTATAAATATATTTTTGTCTGATAACTCATAAAAAGTAACTTTTATAAGTTACAAACACTTTAATAAATCAAAGAATCGAATTATTTAGCATATCCTCTTCTTTCTTCTTCTTTTTCCTGTCTTCTCTTTTCTTCTTTTTCTTTTTGTTTTCTCTCTTTTCTTTCTTCAACCAACGAATACAACACTGGTGTAAAGAACAATGTCAAGACTGTACAGAATGAAAGTCCAAACATTACTGCAATCGCCATTCCTTGATAGTATCCCGAACTTCCTTTACTCGAAAATACCATTGGCAGCCAACCTAATACTGTTGTAAGCGTTGTCATTAAAATTGGTCGTAGTCTTGAACCACAGGCTTCTACTAAGGCATCGTGAATCGACCAGCCTTTTTTCCGCAATCCCGCAACGAAATCAAGCATTACAATCGCATTATTAACCGCCATACCAAATAACATCAAGATACCAATCATAACGAACATACTAAGTTGTACTCTAGTTATCGCTAATCCTAAAATTACTCCAATCATTGAAAGTGGCAATGTTGTCATAATCATAAGTGGCAAGATAAATGATTCCAACTGAACCGCAAGTACTGTATAAATCAACACAATCGCAAGTAACAAGTCTTTCATAATTTGTCCACCCATTTCAGATTGGTTTTTAGCTTGTCCTGCTACTCCCAATTTTGTATCCTTCAGCTGGATTTGTTTTCTTGAATGACTGTTGAATAAATGCTGCTGCATCGTTAAACCCTTTCGAACTATCCAAGTTTGCACCAATTGTTACAATTCTTGTTCCATTTTCTGTTGAAATAGTTGAAGCACTTTCTTCGTACTGCATTGTAGCAATATCCCCTAATCTAACATAAGTTCCTTTATTAGTTTTTTTATCTCTAAATCCATAATTTTTATTCAATGAATTTTTTTTGATTTTTTTCCAATTCCAACACTACATCCAATGTTTCTGTACTTTGAGTTACATCAATCGGATTTGCAGATCCAGAAGCTGTCATAAATAACATCTGGGTAATGTCCGTTACAGTTATTCCATAACTTTCAGCTTTTACTCTGTCTACTTCCAGCTTAGCCTGAGGATATCCCCCTTCAGTCGATGACTTTAACATCCTTTAAACCAAGACTGGCTTTTCATGTCAGCCATTATCGCATTTGCTATTCTATTCAGTTCTTGTGGGTCATCACCTTCTATTTGAAACGAATAATCTTTCTGCGATGAACGACCTCCTGCTTTTTGTGGTGAAACTGCAAGTGTTACATTTGGTAAATCTTTTAATTTTTTTCTCTGACACGGTTCATTGCCTTTCATCGTATCTTTTCTTTTACATCGACATTTATTGTCGCTGCACTTTTTGAGGCAATAACATTTATATCTTTAGTCGCTGGATCTGCTTTTACAACAGCTTCCATTTTATTTGCAATATCTTTTGACACATCTAAATCTAATCCTGTCGCAAGTGTCGCAACTACTGAATATTGATTATCGTCAATCGTTGGGAAGAATGTAGTTTTTACCGTTTTTCCTATTCCAAATACAACTATAACAAATGTTATTGTAACTCCAATTACCATTTTCCATCTATTTTCCAATACTTTTGCCACTAATTCTTTATATTTATCTCTAAATGCATTAAATTTAGCAGCTTTTTCAGCATTATCTGATATTTTTTTAACATCTAAAAATAAACTCGAAGCCATTGGAACCCATAACATCGCAACAATAATCGAAGCTGACAACGCAAACATCATTGAAAATGCAATACTCTTAAATACTTCCTTAGCAAGTCCTTCAAATAATATAATTGGTAAAAATACACAAACTGAAGTTGCAGTTGACGCCATCATCGGAAGAATTACTTCATTTGTACCCCGTATCGCTGCTACATCTGCTGGTTCCTTATTAATCTGAATGTGATCAAAAATATTATCCAGCGTAACAACTCCGTTATCTACTAATGATCCAACTGCAAGTGATAATCCCATTAACGAAACCATATTCAATGTTATCCCTTGTGTTGTAAGTAAAAAGAATGTAAACATTGCTGAAATCGGAATCAATGTTCCCACAACTAATGACGCTCTCAAGTTTTTTTCAAGAATACAAAAAAAGTACTATGATTGTAATGATAACCGCTTGTATCCCAGAACTTGCAACATTTTTTATTGATTCACTAACTTTTTCACTGTTATCAACTATTATATTATAACTAGAACCTTCTGGAAATAATGGTTTTGCTTCTTTCAAAGTTTCCTTAGCCTTTTTAGCAACCTCCACCAAGTTACCATCTTTACTCTTTTGAATCATAACGGCAACCATTTCTTTTCCATTATATGTTACATATGATGTAGGATCCTCTGTTCCATACTCAACTTTTGCCACATCAGCCAATCTAACTGTTTGATTATTTTGATTTGAAATAACGATATCCTGAATTTGATCAAGCTCTTTTAATTCTCCATCAACTTTTAGGATAAATTCTTTCGTCCCATCAGTTATTGTACCTGCTGGTGTTACCGTATTAGCTGCTTTTATTTTACTATAAATTTCTGCCGCTGACAAATTATATTCCTTTAATCTAGCTGGATCCAGCCAAACTTTAATTTGTCTTGTCGCATTACCCATTACAGAAATATTACCGATACCTCTATTTCTCTTCAATCTAGGTTGTAATGTTTCTTCAACAAATGATGTTATTAACTCTTTATTTTTCCCAGTAATTCCAATCATTAACGCCATGTTGGAACTACCCTGCTCATATCTAATTTTTGATACTGTAGGATCTTTAAAGTTATCATCATCTGGCAATTGTCCTTTTTATTTTATCTATTTGTGTTTGAACTTGTACTTGTTTAATATCTGTATCTACACCATAGTTAAACTCTATCGTAACTACTGATGAACCATAAGAAGATGAAGTTGTTATATTTTTAATTCCATCTACATTTAATGCCGCATCTTCTAGTTTTTTTGATACTTGTGTTTTTACATCCTCCGCTGTTGCTCCCGTCCAAGTGGCATTAATAACAACTATCGGTATATCATAATCTGGTATTCTTTCCTGTTTCATACCTGTCATCGCTACCCAACCAGCAAAAATCATAAATATAAGTATCATCGTTGTCGACACTACTCTCTTCGTTGCAAATTCTGCTACTGTCATTTTATCTCATACGATTACAATAACCGTATGCTCCTTTCTCTATTTTTCTATTACTGCACAATATTTACTTTTTCATTCGCTTGTACAACATTTTGTCCATCAACAACTAACTGATCACCAGCTGTCAAGCCATCACCAGTCACTGCCGCATAAGTTTCATTTTGATTAGAAATATTTATCGGTATCATAACTGCTTTTCCATCTCTAATAACATAAATAACTTGCTGAACTCCTCTTACTACAATCGCCTTTTTAGGAATAATCAACCCATCTTCAGCTCCTGTTGCAATATTTGCTTTTCCATACATTCCACTTTTTAACTCTCTATCTGGATTAGGGAATTTAACTTTTACAATAAATTGTCTACTAGCTGAATCAGCTGAAGCTGCTATTTCATAAACTGTTCCAACAATTTCCTTACCATTCAATTCATCAACTTTTATAGTTGCTTGTGCTCCCATTTGAATTTTTTTAACAATTTCTGCTGGAACTCCAATTTCCAATTTCATTTCACTTTCATTAACCAATGTAAATAATTTTGCTCCTGCTGATACTTGTTGATGTCTTTCTAAATCCATATTTGCAATATATCCGCTAACTTTAGTTTTAATAACAGTTTTACTGTTAGTATCATTTGCTGTAGCTAAATTAGCTTGTGCCGAACTCAAACTGTTTCTTCTAGAAGATAATGCATTTACCGCTGTATTATAGTTACTTCTAGCTGAATTTAAGTTAGCTTGTGCTGAACTTAATTTTGTTTGTGCTGTCAAGAAATCAGTTTCTGTAATTAATCTTTTATCATATAACATTTTATATTTTTGATAATTAATTCTCGCTTCTTCCACTGCTGCTGCTGCTGAGGCAATATTTCCTTTAGCTGCACTAATATCTCCATGTGCCGAACTAATATTAGATTCTGCCGTTCTTACATTTGAAACAGCCTCTCTAACACCAGATCTTGCCGCTTGATTATCAATCGCCACAATTACTTGCCCTGCATTCACATAATCACCATTTTTTCCATTAATTACTACAACTTCCCCACTTGAAGTCGCTGTATACGGTATTTCTTCTATCCCTTTTATCGACCCGCTCGCCGTGTATCCCAACGACATTTGATTTTGACCAATTACTTGCACTTTTACTGGTCTTGCTGTAGATAAATTTCCTTTTGGTTTTTTCTTTCCGCATGAAACAGTAAGTAATGCCAACACTATCATTACTATAATTGCTTTTTTTATTTATTTTCATTTTTTTCCTCCTATTTTCCTATTTCATATTTTTTCTCTATATTTTTCAATTAGTCATTTATAAAAAAATTTTATTAAAAATTTCTTTAATTATTCTATTTTTTTAAATATCTTTTCTAATCTAAAAAATATGCTCCGTATTTAGATACTAGAAAAGTAATAATTCAATTTAGCCTGTGCATAATTTACTCTAGCTTGTCTCAAATTTGTTTCCGATTGCAATAAATTTTCCATCGTAATTAATCTATAAGAATATCTTTCTTTTTCCAGATTATAAGATTCTTCTGCCTTTTTGTACCGCTAATTGCAATGCTGCTATACTTTTTTTCCAATGATCTTAATTGATAATAAGTTTTTTTCATGTTTGCTTGAACAGTTTCCAAAGTCTGATCCACTTGAACTGCTGATATTTCCTGAGTCTTTTTCGCATAATTCACATTATTTTTTTCTTGTTCCCCAGTCAAATATGTCCCAGCTCCATTTTACTCCTGCTGAAGTTGTAAAGTTTTTTTGTCTTGAAAAAAATATTTCCAAACTTTATCTTGACTTTTGCAATACACCATAATTTATCATTCCACTAACTGTTGGCTTAAAATCTGCTTCTTGCACTTTTTATATTTTTTTCTTACTTAAATCATTTTGTTTCACAGCTATCTTTATATTCTGTATTTTCAATTGGTAATTTTGCCAAATCCTCATCCAATTTAATTGTTTTTGTAAAGTTATCTTCTACTCCAAATGGAACTATCTCAATTTGTGAACTATTTTTCACTCCAATTAAAATTCCCAATGCTTCCTTTGAAACTTCTATATTTCCCTCTTGCTCTACAATTTGTGCTTCAATGGATGCCACGCTTCTTTCTGCTTCTGTAAGTTCTGGCTGAGTTGTCATTCTTAAATCATATAGTTCTTTTTGTGTTTTTAAATTTTCATCTAACGTTTCCTTTGATTTCTGCAATACTCCCAATGTGCTCATTGCATTGTAAACATCAATATATGCTTGAACTGTACTTAAAACTGTATCTTTTCTCACTTTATCCAGACTAAGCTGCGACAATGTCAATTTTTCTTTACTAATTTCGTGATTCAGTTTCAATTTTCCGCCTGTATAGATCGGTTGCGACAATGTCAAGTAATGCTGATAAGCCTCTCCAGTTCTACTAAAACTCTTATCCAAATGCTCTTGAGCGCTTCCAGAATAACCTACTGTAAAAAATCTGTTAGCCCAGGCTCTATCCACATCAATTTTCCCTTGCTCTGTTTTCAACATCTCAATCTTAATGTCCTTATTATTTTTAATTGCCATTTCTGCTGCTTCCTGTATCGTTATTTTTTCTGCAAAACCCGGAATTGCAATTAACAATAATAATAGCACCCTATCATTCGCAATTTATTTTTTTTCATCTTGTCCTCCTATTTAATCTATTTTAATGCATTATCGATGAATTTTACAATTTCATTAATTAATTTCTGATTATCCTCTACTATCCCATCAAACTCTCCCTTTGAGGAAAAAAAGTATATTCTTTTTTTACATACAATTTTTTTAATCAAATAATTATTAATTGCCGAAAATTATAAAAATCTGAAATAATTTCCATATCGTATTCTCTGTTACTTTCATATCTTAAAAAGTATATTTTCCTTGATAAAAACTCTTAAAAAAATTTTTGTCATTTCTTCATGAAATTTCCCTACATTTGTATTCTGGGTAAAAAGAATTCATTATTCCAATATCCACATTGTTCAAAAGTTCTAGAATACTTTTTAAATCTTTCTTTAATAAAATTTTCCAAAGTTTTTTTTCGGATTTTCATCAATTTTCTACTTTCGAATATCTTTTCCATTTCAGAGTTTTTTTCATACTTTCCAACAACTCACACAAAAGTTCCTCTTTCGTCTTGAAATACGTATAAAAAAACTCCCTTTTGAAATTCCCAATGCCTTTGTTATATCCTCAACTTTTGTATCCATATACCCATTTTTCCTAAATAATTCAAAGGCCTTTTTCCAATATTTTCCTCTTTTTGTTTTTATATTTTCTATTTTTTTTAAATAAAATATTGATCTTTTACTAAAAAATTTGCTGTTTGAAAAAAATAATAAAAAAAGCCGAATTTGAAATTCGGCTGATTTTTTGATATAATATATTCATGAACAACAAATATATCATTCAAAATAAACTGAAATATATCTTCAGTAATAACAATATTCTACTAAATTCTATAGATTTTTTTGCAAGAAAAAAATAATATCGTGAAAAAAACATCTTAAATACATTATACACTCTATCGATAAGTTCCTCGCTTGTAGAGATATGTCCAAGGGTTTCATTAAATTTAAATGCCCTCTCTGTCCTATTATTCACAAGTTCCCTCTTACTTGTAAGTCTAAGCTTTTGTCCTTCATGTGGTTTCAAATATTCCAAAAATCTGGTCTCAGAATATTATGAAACATATTCTCAATATTGAACACCGCCATGTCCTTTTTACTATACCTAAAGAATGCAGACAATTTTTCTTCTATGACAGAAACCTCCTCTCAAAGCTTTCTCAGGCCGTTAACGAAATCTTTAAGTTCTGCTTCCATAACATCAGTAAGAAAAAAATCTGAGAAAAAAATAAAATATCAAAAATATTCTGAAAAAAATATTTCACTGACTCTGACATCGTACACTATGGCCTCATTTCAATTATACATACTTTTGAAGGGATCTTAAATGGAATCCGCATATTCATGCCATTGTTTCTTTGGGTGGATTTACTAAAAATTTTGACTTCAAGAAAATGAGACATTTTAATGTGGATACTATTGCCGGTCAATGGAAATACCATGTCCTCAAAATTATTCAGAATGGAGAATATAATGACAGTAAAATTAAAAAAAAGGCCTTGGAAACTGTTTCCAAACTTTACAGGGAAGACAAAAGATTCTTCTTTAATGTCGGTGAAGGTAACATCAACAGCACAAAGGGTATTATCAGATATCTCGGAAGATATCTCGCCCGTTCTCCTATTGCTGAATACAAGATTACTGAAATTGATGATGATAAAGTTACTTTCTTTTTCAATGACCTTGCTAACAATAAAAAGAAAACTTTCATTACAATGTCTGTTGAAAAATTTATCTCACAGATTCTCATTCACCTGCCTCCTAAAAACTTTAAAATGGTAAACAGGTACGGCTTCTATTCAAGACATATTTCCGATAAACTTAAAAAGGCTATGCAGCCTTTTAAGAAAAATATTGCCGTATCAAAATATTCATTTTATCAGAGACAGATGTACATAACTTTTGGAATGAATCCCTTTTTCTGTCCTGAATGTAAAAATCAGGATGATTGTATGGGAAATTCTATCATTATCTATATCCGCCACTTAAAAAAAGTATCATTAATATTCTTTTAATCCAACTAAGTTGGATATTTTGTAATACAATTTTTTTAATAACTATAAATAGAGAGGCGATTGCCTCCTCTAAAGAGTCATTCAATATATTCATAAGTATATCTTTTTGATCTTTTGAAATATAAAAAGAAAAAGTGATATAATACTTTAAACATTTACATAATAGATTATAAAATAAAAAAGTGGCCAGTACATTTTGGCTACTTTTTATGTTATAATTCATTAAAAATAACCCCAGTTAGATTTGGAATGTTTTTTTATTCTGTGTCACATAAAAATAAATAAATTGAATGGTTATAGCTAGAGCAAAAATGGTTGTTATACTCACTACTATTATAGGATTAGAAGCAAAGATTAAAGAGAGAATCAAGGCAGCCAGATAGAGTGTCGCTTGGACACAGTAGTAACTTTTCGAATAGCTAAGATAGTGTTTGTTATAGGGCCCATTTGCTAGGACAGCAGCTTGAAAGAGGCCAAATCCGATATAAGAGAAGCTGGTTGCAAAGAGACGATTAGCTTCAGGATTCAGAAGAAAACTCATCGAAACAGTCATCATAATAAGTCCAATGAAAATAGGATAGTGACTGTAAACTAGAAATAGTCCCTTTTGACTAGATTTTTCATCAATAGCATGGTCGAATTGACCAAAATAAAACAAGAACAGAGAAAGCGTAATAATGAAATAAAGAACCGAATAAATCGAGAAATTCTCGATTGTAAAGAAGTTAGCTAGCTCCATAATCATCTCTCCAAACGTAATAATGACAAGAAGGGAGATGCGCTCGATTAAATGGGGGAGATTTACCTGGTAATGCTCATCTTTATTAAGCAAGATAATTGGCATAGTAAATGTTAGCAGAATACTAGCAAATAAGATATAGACTCTAACGTAAATAGGAAGAAGAGCTGCTAGATAGACTCCTAAACTTCCTAGACCTGTTATCCATAGAAAACCTTTGATACTTTCCCGATTAACATCATCGGTTGATTTTCTAAAAAACTCAACCAAATATTGAAAGAAAATAAGGTAGGGGTTAATGTACCAATAGCCCAACAGAGATAATGAAAATATTGTTGCCAATCAGGTCCCATCATATTGGCTATAAAGAGTAAAAGTCCCATTTTGATAAACATGATTACTATGTTAAATAAAGAGTTCTTTCCATAGATCGAAAAAACTTGTAGTCAAAATGTGGAAAATGAAAGAGAAAACTGGAATTATCAGAAAGAAGTTATAAATGTGAGTGCTGTGGGATTGAAATTGATAGAGATTACAATGCGACACTGAATATAAAAAAACATTGGAAAAATTGATGTTGGAATATTAGGAAAATAAAAAAACAGGGCAGGGACTGCCCTGAAGAGACTTGGTAAATATATTTGGCTAGCAAAAAGCAGATACTTCCTAAGAATCTCCCGCTTCTGAAAGCAGGGAGTAGTTCATCATAAAAATATTGATCTTTTACTAAAAAAATTTTGCTATTTGAAAAAAATAATAAAAATGCAAAAACAGCATAATTACTGATTTGCACTATATATTCTAATTTTAGTTGTTATGATGGTGCCCAGACGCGGAATCGAACCACGGACACAGGGATTTTCAGTCCCTTGCTCTACCGACTGAGCTATCTGGGCAAATGGCGGAAGTGACGAGACTCGAACTCGCGACATCTTGCGTGACAGGCAAGCACTCTAACCAACTGAGCTACACCTCCATAAAAATGGTGGTCACAATTGGGCTCGAACCAATGACCCCCTGCTTGTAAGGCAGGTGCTCTCCCAACTGAGCTATGCGACCACATCAACTTTATTACTCAATAAGTATAACATATATTTTTCAAATATTTCAACTCTTTTTTTTAAAAAAATTTTTATAAATATCCATATTTTTTTAATTCAAGTTATCAAATCCCTGAAAAAAATTATACTTATTTACAATTCTAAAAGGAGTGTCCAGAATTTTTGTGTAAACTAATAGATAAATCCAGTAAATTCAGTACTTTGCATAACAATATATCAAAAATTTGCATGTCTTACAAAAATCCTCCACTACTGGATATTTTTTTCTCATATTTCAAGTATTCTATTTTACAAAAAATTTCTGCACACTCTTCATTTTTTTTATTTTTTTTACCAGTAAATTTCCCGTCCATACTTCCCAAAAAGCTGACAAAATTCTTCCTTCATCATTTGTCTTAATTTGATAAAAATTCCACTCTTTTTTTAAATGTCTTATTTACTTCCTTTACCAATTCCCTAAAAATCAAGCCTGTTATTCGCTGTAAAATAAAAATATCAACTTTCCTTCATCAAATGTATATTCTCCAATAACAAGATTCATTTCAGGAAGCAGTCTTTTTACAATCTTTTTACATTTAAAATATGCTTCATCAGCCTTTTTATCCAAATCTGCTAATTTTTTTACTTCTTCCTCTGTCAATTTTCTTTTTACTTCCCTAATTTTCAAATCATCTTGATCAGCATTCTGTCTATTTAATGCAACTCCAAGAACTATGCCTATCTGTTCCCCACGAATTGTATCTACAAGAACGTAATCTCCCTTTTTATAATCTTCCGAATCGCTTATCATAAATGGATAAACTTTTTTTGTTTTCCTAAATTTTATATTTATTATCTTCATAAAATCCCACCTTCCAAAAAGCTGAAATGCCCTCTTTCACTTATTATTAAATGATCCAGCAACCGTATTTCTATATTTTCCAAAACTTCCTTTACCTTTCTCGTCAGCAAAATATCAGATTCTGACGGCTTTAATGAGCCTGATGGATGATTATGCACCAGAATTACTCCCTTTGCATTATATTCTAAAATTTTTTTTACCAATTCCCGAATATAGACCGTGCTTCTGTCGATCGTTCCAAAAAAAAGTTCCTCTTCCTTTAACAGTTCATTCTGTGTATTTAAAAACAATACCTTAAATACTTCAATATCCCTGCTTAAAAGGGAAAATTTCAGATAATTCAGCAATTTCAGGTTGCTTGAAAGTACGATTCGCTCATTATATACTTTTTTTATACAATTCATTTTCAATTATTTCAAATAAAAGTTTAAAAAATACGGCTGCCCTTTCAGTCATATATTTATTTTTTTGAAGTTCTTCCCCAGGCTGTTTCAAAATCGTATACAAATCCCGATATTTCCTTAAAAGTTCCCCTGCAATTCCTCTGCAGTTTTTCCTAGTAACTGTATAAGTAAGCAATAATTCCAAAATTTCACAATCTGTAAATCCTTTTGCCCCTGTTGACAGAAATCGCTGCCTTAGTCTTTCTCGATGCCCTTTTTCCTTTTCTTCATCCAGCATTCGTTCAAAATCTATTTTTTTTATTATTTTTATTCCCATTATCCCTCTTCATTTTTTTCCCCCCAGAAAAAAATATCATAATACAAGCCAAATTTCTCTAAAAAAATGCCTTGCTTTTTACTTAAATAGTTTACCATAAAAACTAAAAAAATAACAAACTAAATTGAGAATATTGAAAAAAATTAAAGGCAAATAATATTTGAAATATAAAAAAATTATGGTAAAATTTATCAAGGGCTTTTCTTTAAAAAAATAATGAAATTAAAAAAAGCTATTGAATGTATCTGGATAAAAAAATAGCAAAGGAGGATATCTATGAAAAAAATATTATTATTTTTTTAACAATTTTCGGTATGTTAATATCAGCGGGCATTGTTTCAGCAGAAACAACTACTGCATTAAAGACCGAAAAAAATAAAAATATCCCAAAGGGATAAGAAGTGTAACATCTGTAACGGAAGTTTTTGGAACAGGACAGCAAATTACGCATATTATTGTAGAATTTAATGAAAGGGTAGTAAATTCGCAATTGACAAAGAATACTTTTACAGTATCAGACAGAACTGTTGAAAAAAATCTATTCAAATACCCGTCCAGAAAGAACTGATATTGTAAAAGACGGAAGATTTGTCATTATTGAATTAAATCCAAAGGACAGCGGGGCTTCTCTTCGCCTTGAAGGGAAATGATGAAGTTGGATTTCAAATGAAAAAAAGGCAACTTCTAAAATAACACAAAAGGAAGATATTTTATTTACAAATGGTAAAAAATTGGAAAAAAGCATTGCAATACTTGAAAATAATAAAACTAGAAACCTGATTGTGGAAAACTTTAAGCAGTTTGTGTATAAAGATCCAAAAACTGGGACAAGTGTGAAATATAATCTTTATATTCCAAAAAATTATGACAAGAATAAAAAATATCCGCTTGTACTATTTATGCACGATAAGGGAGTTCTGAGCGAAGACACGAAAACTGCTTTATTTCAAGGAAATGGCGCAACTTCATTTGCAGCTCCTGAAGAACAGGCAAGACATGAGGCATTTGTGCTAGCTCCTCAATATTCAAGACAAGTAGTGGATGACAACGGAGATATTACAAGTGATCTGGATGCAACCGTAAATTTGATAAGAGATTATTTAATTTCAAAATATAGCATTAATGAAAAAAAATTATATGCAACAGGACAGTCAATGGGTGGAATGATGGCTATTGTCATGAACTACAAATATCCAGAATTGTTTGCAGCCTCATATTTGGTAGCTTGCCAATGGAATCCAAAAAGAAGTGTCTACTATGGCAAAAAAATAATCTATGGATAACAGTTTCAACTGGCGATGCGAAAAGCCTATCCAGGAATGAATGCAATTACAAGCGAACTTATAAAAAGAGGAGCCACAGTAGCAAAAGACAATTGGAGAGCCGATTACACAGATGCACAATTTCTAGAAGGCGCAAGAAAGGTTATTGCCCAAAAAGTCAAACATAAAAATATACAACACTTGAAAAGGGCACAAATCCATACTTTGCCAAAAGATGCCAATCCAGGTTTAGAACACTCTGGAACTTGGAAAGTAGCCTATAATATACCTGGAATAAAAAGACTGGATGTTTTTACAGTCAAAACAATGAAAAAGCATTGAGAAATTTTTAAATAAAAAAATAGGAAACAGGAAGGGAGAAACTTTGACTTTTTAGCTATTTTTAGTCCAATTCACATAGAAACCTTTGTAGTATCAACTTTAATTTGCATATTTTTTTATTTTTATATTCCAAGAATTTTTTTAAGAATGTAAACATAGAAAAAAATATTCAACAATTTTAGGTTATTTTTTTATTAATATTTAAAATAATCGACTCAATTTACAGGTTAATGTACCAAAAATGAGCCTATAACCAACGTTATGCCAATACATCTTTGTAACTTTGCAGCAATTTTTCGCAGGGATTATATCTAATTTTCAGGACAAAAATTTTTTTATAATGCTGTTTACTATTTAACTTTTTGGACCAGTTTTAGCATTAATTTTACCTGGAATAATCTATTATCACGATAATTATTACGTATATTTTTTTATGATAATGCATGCGCTTATTGTATTTACAGTTTTTTTGGATCCGCTTATTTAGGGTGGAAAACCTACAAAAAAAGGACTTATTCAATCAATAATTACATTGCTTCTCATATTTTTTTATATGCATTTACATATAATTTTATTTTTTTAAAGGAATAAACGCAATGTTTTTTTAAGAACTCATATTATTTCACAAGTGAGTTTTATAAAAACCAATCTGGCTATATGATATTGTTTTTAATATTGACAATGATTTTTTTACAATTTTTGCTATATCTTCCAACTAAGAAAGAAAAATAAATAAAAATTTTGAATTGCAAGATTTAAAGAAAGTGAAAAAAATTAAGAAGAAATAAAAAGTACACCACTGATATTAGTATTATTATGTATATATGATTTTTAGTATTTTGGTGTACTTTTTTTAATGGAAATATTATTCAGCTTCAATAACTGCTTTTTTTCTTGTTCAAATTTTTTTCTAAAAATAACTTTTTGTTATTTCAGCACGAAGTTCAGGTTTGATAGGATGAACTATGTCCTTAAATTCTCCATTTGGCATTCTTCTTGATGGCATTGCCACAAAAAGTCCGTTTTGTCCGTCAATTATTTTTTTAATCCATGAACGACAAAACTTTCGTCAAATGTAATGTCGGCATAAGCCTTCAATCTTTCGATGTTTTCTGTCTGTCTTCCAATTCTAATACGAATATCAGTTACTTTCATAAGTCTTCTCCTTATTTTTATAGTTTTATTTTTCCAATACAATTATACCTTATTTATCGTAAAAAAACAAGAGAAAAATGATAAAGAATATAATATTTCCTTAATTTATTTAAAAGTAACTTTAAGTACAGATTATTCAATTATCTCAATATAGTCTTCAATAAATTCTTTTTTTCAGACTTTCAGGCGGTAAATCCAGCACTTTTTACCTTTATATTTTTTTATTAAAAATATTTTTATTTCAAAAAAATATCGCCTTTTTTTTCACATCATAGGAAGATTTTTTTAGGATCTCCGTTTACAACAATGTTTCCATTATCTGCAAGTTCCTTTGCCACTGTTCTTCTTTTTATAATTCTTGTTACCTTTAAAAAAATTTATCTAAACGCATTTTTTTTATTTTACTCCTAAATTTTCATTATTTAGACATGTTCAATAGCCTATTTTTTTATTTTTATTAAATTCTAAATTTTTCATGGTTATCAAACAGGTTTATTTTTATATTTTTTTCATTCCTTCATACCATGCTGTATTTGTTTCTACAAATCCTACATTATCATTTTCCTTCAGGAACAATCCTCTCACTTTACTCTTTTTTTATTGCTGAAAAATATGCGGATTATCAGTTGTTGACTTAGCCATTAGGGCCTTTTTGATTTTTTCCTGATCTTCTTTTGACAAAGTTCTTGTATTAAACACAATTGGTCCATTATAAACAGGAATTGATTTTATAACTGTAAAACTTTTTCCTGCAAATTCTCCAAACGGTGCAACTGCTCCTTTTTTAACTTTATATGTAGCCCCTGAATTAAAGTCTTTTCCAGCAACTAATTCATATATTGTAAATGATTTTGGAATAGCAAATGTTGCAACATCAACATCCCCTTTAAATAATAAAACTTGAGTCCCAGGATGCGAGTTTCCAAACATAACTTTTGAAAATACCTTATTTCCCAACAATTCATCTGTATTTTTTAGCCCAAATTCCTTTACAATTACCTCTCCAGGTACTTTAAATCCAGATGTAGAACTGTTTGTAACAAATCCTATTGATTTACCTTTAATCTTTTTCAGGTCAAATCCATTCCCAGAACGGTATTTATCGGCATCTTCCCCTCTTACTGCAATAAAGCTGTAATAAAGGGCATCTTTTAACGTTCCACTTTCTCCTGAATTTGTCAGCACAGCCTCAATATCCTTTGTACGCTTTCTAGCATTCAAATATGCCTCTGCTCCAATATACGCAATTTGTGATTGCCCAGAAACAATATTTTCCACCGTAATATTATAATCAGTTGTCGTAACAATCTCAACCTTTTTCCCAGTCGCCTCCTGCACAATCCGAGCAAATTCTTCCCTTGACTTCTTCAATGAATCATTAGTTTCGTTTGGCAAAAATACAATTTTAATCGTATCATTCTTTTTCCCGCAACTAATCGCAAATAAAAAAACTATTACCAGCAACAAACTTCTCAAAATATTTTTTTTCATAATACCTCCGCCATAAAAATAATATAAAATTTTTTTATATTATAACATTTGTTATTTTCATAGTCAATTCTAAAAAAATTTTTAAAACTAAAAAAATCATTTTTGACAGATATACAATGCTAAATTCCATTTAAAAATAGAAATTATGTTTTTGACTTTGACTCTTTCTAAAAGAAAATTCATAACTATAGTAAAATTGCCTTTAAAACTGAACTCAAAAAGCTATGACTATTTTACTCAAATCCTGGATTTATATAATTTTTTTAGCAGTATAATTCGCCATTTAAATAGAAAATAGCATAAAAAAATTTAAAAAAATAATTTTTTTCAAAAAAACCTCTCCAATTGAAAAAAACTCTTAATCTCACCTTTTTCCTGCTTCATCCTTTTTTTACCAAAACTTCAATTTCTCCATTTTCATTAATATCTTGTGCAATTCCCAGAACTTTTTTTCATTTCCAAATTTCAATTCTATCTTTTTATTCTTCAAATAATTTATTTCATTTATTTCCTTTAAAATCTCTTCCCACGATCCATTTTCCCAAATTTTCACACAATATTTGAAATTCAGAAACAATATTTTTTTTACAATTTCATCAATTTTATATTTTTTTTATTTGTCGCCTGTGTCAATGAAATTGCCTTATTTTTTTCAATTTTTCCGGCAATATATTATTTACATTTATCCCAATTCCAACAATATAGACATTATCTGTTTTTTTCCATCAAAATCCCGCATAACTTCTTATTTTTCCAAGTAAACATCATTTGTCCATTTAAATTTATACTCTAAATTTTTCTATTCCCCTTAATCCTCTTTATTGTCGCAAGCCCAGCAATTAAAGGCAATTTCAAGTAATCCTCAATTTCCCAGTTTTCCCTTTCCTCCAAAAAAAAGCTGAAAGATAGCCATTCCCTCCATAGAAACCCAGTCATTCTGCCTACGTGCCCTCCCATGAGTCTGATTTTTTTAGCACAAATAACGTCAAATTCCTCATAATTCCTATGATTTCTTTCCAAATAATCATTCGTTGAACCCAATTCATTAAATTTATACAAATTTATATTTTTTTCATTTTTTTCTCCTTCCCATCTATTTATTAATTTAAAAAAATACTCCCATTAAATATAATACTTCAAAGATTAATGAGAGTAATGATTTATCTAAATATTATTAAAAGAACTCCTGCTGCTACAGCTGATCCAATTACACCAGCTATATTTGGTCCCATTGCATGCATTAGCAAAAAGTTTTTAGGATTTTCAGATTGTCCCAATTTTTTTGAACAACTCTTGCCGCCATTGGCACTGCTGAAACCCCTGCTGCTCCAATCATCGGATTTACTTTTCCTTTTGTGAATTTATACATTATTTTCCCAAATAGCACTCCTCCCACTGTTCCGAAAGAAAATGCAATTAATCCAAGAATAATGATTTTTATTGTTACAAAATTTAAAAAATGCTCTCCGTCAGCAGTTGCTCCAACTGTCATTCCAAGTACAATTGTAATACAGTATAGCATAGCTCCTCTTGCATGTTCAACTAAATTTGAAACAACACCTGCTTCCTTTATTAGATTCCCAAGCATTAGCATTCCAATTAGCGGAGCTGATGATGGAACTAAAAGAATAACAATGATTGTTACTGCAATTGGAAAAATTATTTTTTCTCTTTGGCTCACAAATCTAAGCTGCTTCATTTCAACCATTCTTTCCTTTTTACTTGTCAATAATTTTATAATTGGCGGCTGAATTACAGGCACAAGAGCCATATAGGAATAAGCTGCAATGGCAATTGATCCCAGTAAATGCGGTGCCAGTTTTGTTGTCAAGTAAATAGCAGTCGGTCCGTCAGCTCCTCCAATAATTCCAATCGAAGCCGCTTCCTTTCCTGTCAATCCCAGCAAAATTGCCCCAAGAAATGCCACAAAAATTCCAAGCTGCAGCCGCTCCCAGCAAAAGGCTTTTCGGATTTGCAATAAGCGGTCCAAAATCAGTACTTGCTCCTATCGCCAAAAATATTAATGGCGGATAAATTCCCAATTTTACTCCTTGATACAAATAGTAAAGAAGTCCACCCTTTTCCATAAGTCCTTCATTTGCCACAGCAGGTAAGTTTGCAAGCAGCATTCCAAATGAAATTGGGAGCAGCAAATAAGGTTCGTATTGTTTTTTTATTGCTAAATATAGCAAAATTAGGGAAATTATTATCATGATTAGCTGCCTTCCAGTTATCATAGATATTCCTGTTGTCCCGTAAAGAATTTTTAGTAGTTCCATTTGAAAACCATCCTTTCCTTAGGTTTTTAGTAATATTGAATTTAAAGTAATTTAGGATAATACTGCCAAAACATCATCAGTATTTACTTTATCACCTTTAGTCACTTTAATTTCATTTATAACTCCATCGCAAGGTGCTACAATTGGATTTTCCATTTTCATTGCTTCTAAAATGATGATTTCATCTCCAGCTTTTACCTTTTCTCCGGCTTTTTACTTTTACATCCACAATAAGTCCCTGCATTGGAGCTTTTATTACTTCATTTTTTCCAGTTTCCCCTTGTAAAGGTGGATTTTCATTTTTGTCTATTTTTTGTTTACCTTTTGAATCAGCTGAAGTTTCAATGTTTCCATCTTTTTCTGTAACTTCTTCCACTTCCACTTCATAAACTTTTTCTCCAATTCTGATTTTATACAGTTTAATCATATTTGTCATGCCCCTTTGTATTTCCAGATTTTATTTTATTTCCCTAATACTTCTTATTTTTATACGGCTATTCTTATTATCCCCGGCCGCTTCAATCAGAGCCGCCATCATTGCTGCCATCATAGTTTCATCTTTTATTTTTTTCCATACTAAATTTTTCTTTTTTTATCCAATTCCTTTTCACTGCTTAATTTTTTTCAGACTTTTCCAAAAATTCTATTATCATTTGTTTTTTTATTATCTTCATTTTTTTCCCCTCAAAATTTGAAAAAAATATTTAAAAAAATGATAACATAAATGAAATTAAAAAAATAATATGAAAAAAACAATTAACATACTTACAACTGAAATATAAATCGCATCTGCAAATGTTACAGCCGAATTTCCAAACAAAATACTTTTCATATTTTAATTATTCCTTTCATTTTCTATAAAATATCACAAAAAAACAACTCTAATTACAAAAAAACCTAACATTTATCCAAAAATTATTTAGAGTAAAATTATATAAAAACCGAACTGAAAAAAATTACAACTGCTTATTCAAAATTTAGTTTAATTAATTTTCACAAGTTCGATTTTAATGGATTCAAATATTTTTTTATTACTTTACTTTGTAATAACTGTCAAACTTTTTCCTTATGCGAAAGTTTCATTTTTATTTCTAAGATGAACCATATCACTTACAATTTTTTTCTTCTGTATGAGTTAATTTTTTTCCCAATCTATCAGGTTTTTCCTTATCACGAGTCTTATTTATTTCCGTATCAAGTTCTAATATTTTTTTTCAAGTAATGTTTTTTTATTCCAAGCAGTATTTTCATACCAATCTGTTATTTCCTTTAACTTTCTTTTTGAAATAATCTATATCTAAATTCATTTTCCACCTCTCTTTGAGTTACCAAATCCCCTCCAGAACCGGGATAATAGAACTCATCAAAAATAGCCTATTTTAAGTCCCGATCTTAAAGAAGTCTTACACCACAGCTAAAAAAGTCATCAATTTACCACATCCTAATTTTTTAAAAAATCACTTCAATATTTTGAACACTTATTTCATCTTTTGATTTTTTTTGTTTTTCTGTTTCCTTTAAATATTTCGCTTCATATTTTTCCTTCAAATAATTTTTTGCAATTTGAGGAAAACACGCATAAGTCAATACATCTTCATCAGACTTTGCCAAGCTTCCAATTTCATTTTTCATCGTATCATATTCATTTTTCAGCAAATCGGCAGGTCTTCCAGTAAATACCTTATCATTTCCAATTATAACCGACTTAATTTCACTAGAAATTTCCACAGGTGATTTCCCGTACATTCCCTTCACATAATCTTTAATTTCCTTCGGAATCATCTTATATCTTTGTCCTGTCAAAACATTAAATACCGACTGCGTTCCAACCATTTGGCTCATTGGAGTTACTAATGGCGGATAACCTAGATCTTTTCTTACCTTCGGAATTTCACGAAGCACATCTTCATATTTATCTTCCGCTCCCTGCGCCTTCAATTGCGACACAAGATTTGAAAGCATTCCTCCAGGCAGCTGATATTCCACAATGCTTGGCTCTACCGCAAGAGCCTTTGGATTTAATGTTCCATTGTCAATGTATTTTTTTCTTATTGGCTTAAAATACTCTGCAATTTCCTTTAAAAGTTCAAGATCCAATCCTGTATCGTATTTTGAGCCTTGCAAAGTTCTGACAAGCGATTCTGTAGGTGGCTGTGAAGTTCCACCTCCAAAAGGCGAAATTGCCGTATCTACAATATCCACTCCAGCCTCAATTGCCTTTAATGTGCTCATTCCAGCTAATCCCGCAGTTGCATGCGTATGTAATTCAAGTGGAACTTTCAAAATGCTTTTTAACTCGCCTACAAGTTCATAAGCCATATTTGGAAGCAGAATTCCAGACATATCCTTTATAGCGATGGAATCTGCTCCCATGCTTTGCATTTCCAAAGCCAGTTTTTTATAATATTCAATCGTGTGAACTGGGCTAATTGTATAGCAAATAGCAAGCTGGCTATGACCTCCATATTTTTTAGTGCTTTCAGATGCCTGTCTTATATTTCTCGTATCATTCAAAGCATCAAATATTCTAATAATATCAATTCCATTTTTTATTGAAAGTTCAACAAACTTATCCACAATATCATCTGCATAATGCCGATAACCAAGTAAATTTTGTCCTCTTAAAAGCATTTGCAGCTTTGTATTTTTAGCTCTTTTCCTAATTTCCCGCAGTCTTTCCCACGGATCTTCATGTAAAAATCTAATTGCCGCATCATAAGTTGCTCCACCCCAGACTTCCATTGCATAATATCCAACTTTATCCATTGTTTCTATTATTGGAAGCATTTCAGCAGTTGTCATCCTTGTTGCCATAAGTGACTGATGCCCATCTCTTAACGATGTTTCTGTTATTTTTACTCTTCCCATAAAAACCTCCCTGTTTTAAAGCTGTCATAAAATAAACAGTTAATCTACTCAAAATACGATGGTCCAGCATTTACAATATGTTCTGGCATATTTGGATATTTTGTTTCAAAATTTTCTCTAAACATTTTAGCAAGTTTTTTAGCAGCCGCTTCATAGGCTTCCTTATTTGCCCACGTATCTACCGGATTTAACAGTTCACTTGGAACATTTGGGCAATATTGCGGAATTTCCAGGTTGAAAATATCATCGTGTCTGTATTCCACTTCATCTAAATCACCGTTTAATGCTGCAGTTACCATCGCCCTTGTATATGTTAAGTTCATACGATTTCCAACACCGTAAGGTCCGCCAGACCAACCTGTATTTATTAAAAATACTTTTGTATTGTGAAAGATCTATCTTTTTACCTAGCATTTCTGCATAAACTGATGGATCAAGCGGCATAAATGGTTCTCCAAAGCAAGTTGAGAATGTAGGCTGCGGTTCTGTAATTCCACGTTCAGTTCCAGCCAGCTTAGAAGTAAATCCTGTTACAAAATGATAAATTGCCGCATCTCTCGAAAGTCTTGAAACAGGCGGTAAAACACCAAATGCATCTGCTGTCAAAAATATTACAACATTTGGAATTCCTCCAATTCCAGGAATTTGTGCATTTTTTATATGATTAATCGGATACCCAACTCTTGTATTTTCAGTTAGGCTCTTGTCATAAAAGTCAAATTCACGTGTACTTGGATTCATTACGACATTTTCCACAAGACTTCCAAATTTTATCGCATTATAAATATCAGGCTCGTGTTCTGGATCAAGATTTATACATTTTGCATAACATCCTCCTTCAAAGTTGAAAATGCTATGATCTGACCATCCATGTTCATCATCTCCGATTAACTTACGGTTAGGATCTGTTGAAAGCGTAGTTTTTCCAGTTCCTGAAAGCCCGAAAAATATAGCAGTCTGTCCAGTGTTTGGATCCATATTGGCAGAACAGTGCATAGGCAATACATCCATTTCAGGCATTACAAAGTTCATTATTGAAAATACGCTTTTCTTTATTTCCCCTGAATATTCTGTTCCGCAAATAATTCCAACTTTTGCTTCATAATCAATAATTATTGCAGCCGATGAATTTATTCCATCAATTTTTGCATTGCATTTAAATCCTGGCGCCGCAATTACTGTAAAAGTCAGCATGTCCATAATCCTTTAATTCTTCCTCTGTCGGACGGATTAAAAGCTGATGTATAAATAAATTTTGGCTAGCTCGTTCATTTATTATTCTAAATTTCTTTCTGCAGGCTGGATCTGCTCCCGCCATTCCATCAAATATAAATATTTCCCGATTTTGCAAATATGCAATCAATTTATTATAAATAGAATCAAATTTTTCCTTTTCAATAGGCTTATTCACATTCCCCCAAGCAATTTTTTCATGAACCCCTGGAGTGTCAACAATATATTTATCCTTAGGCGAACGTCCTGTATACTTCCCTGTCGTCACAACCAAAGCTCCACTGCTTGACAATGTACCTTCCCTCTTCTTAATGCATGTTCAACAAGTTCCGCAGGTGTCAAATTTCTATAAATTTGGATTACATTTACTATTCCTAATTTTTTTCCAAATCTTTTGTTACTTTTTTTCATAATACTCCCTCCGTATTTAAAAAAATTTGTAGTCATTTGTAAAAAAATAAATGTATTTAATAAACCAATATCTTTTTATTTCAACAAAGGTCAATATTCTTTAAATTTCCTAGTCTTTACTTTTTACAATCAATCTATCATAAAATTAGCAATTAACACCAATAAAACAAAAAAATCCCTACTTTTTATGTAGGGAAACACAAAAATATTTTTAATTTTTGAATTTGTTTTGGGTTATGTTAAATTTATAATAATATTTTTATAAAAAAATAAATACAAAAATTCTTTTGATATTAAATCTTAAAAAGCAATTTAAATTTACAATTTAGATACATATCAAAAAAATTACAATTTTATAGCCAGCAGTTTTTTTTAATATGTATCAAAAAAATCCGCTAACACTGATCTTTAATACAAACATTACTCTATTCTAGCCATATAATTGCCTAAAAAGCATATTTAACATTATTTTTTTCCCTACACTAGTATTATCCCACATTTTTTTCCTAAAAGTCAATATTTTTAAAAAATTTTAATTAAAAGAATATTCTATGAAAGATTAAATTTATTATAAAGATATACTGTGATATAAATTAAAAAAATAATATGATCTGAAGTATCCCTAGACCCTTAACCATCGAACTTATTCAAGATTATCCATAAATACTCTTTAAATATTCTCGTTTAGTTTTTTTGCAAAAATAAATTTGAATAACAACCATATATTGTGGTATAATAATAACAAGTTGTAAACATAAATGGAGAGAAAATGATAAAATTAATTTTTACTAGATGTAGATGGAACACTGACCGATGGTGGAATCTATCTTGGAAATAGTGGCGAAGAACTAAAAAAATTCAATGTAAAAAGACGGCTATGCCATCGTAAATGTACCAAAAGCTCGGCATTGAATTTGGAATTATTACAGGTGGAAAAATCTGAATTATTAAAAAAAGACGTGCTGAAAAAAACTAAAAAAATAAAAATACCTTTTTCCAGGGAATTTCTGAAAAGACTTTAATACTGGATGAAATTATAAATCAAACAGGACTAAAGGAAGAAGAAATAGCCTACATGGGCGATGATCTAAATGACATGGCAATCATAAAAAAAGAATCGGTTTTTCTGGAACTCCGCTAGATGGAGCAAACGAAGTAAAAATCAATCGCTGATTTTATTTCTACTAAAAAAACAGCGGCGAAGGGCAGTACGTGAATTTATAGAAGTTATTTTAAAAAAAGAAAAATTTATTTCAAAAAAATTTTTATCAATCATAAAATAAATTAAATTTTTCATTAAACAAGACCTTAAATATTCATATTAAAGAATTTTTATTTGAAATTGACAAAAGTTATTTTTTTATTAATATTTGTTTTTTTGTTTTTTTCAAACGTAAAGGGGATCAGTCGCCATCCCTTTACAATCCCCTGCTTGTCTAAGCATTTTTTTGAAATGAAAATTGAAACTCGCTTTTTTTAATAAAAATTCTTATAAAATTTTTTTTAAACTAATTACAATTTAAAAAAATTTTTGAAAAAAAGTTCAAACAGTCAATTTTTCATTCCAAAAAAATCACGACATTCTAATTCAATTATGATAGATTATTTGACTAAAAACAAATATCAAGCAAAAATTTCGTTAAAGAAAAAAATAACTGTTTGAGATTTTTGGAACATATTTTAAATTGTATTCAGTTATTTGTGTCAAGATAACTTTTGATTCAAAAATCGAGTTTTATTTTTCTTTATAAGAAAGTTTTGCGTAAAGCCGAGTTGTAAGGGCGTGGTGTTTGACGCCCTTACGTTAAAAATTAATTAAGAAATAAAGGAAAAAAACAATTATTCATAAAAAAATAATCTATAAAATGTAAATTATAAAAAAATCTCAAATATGAATCTTTAGGAAATAGATTTAGAATGGATTTATTAATTAAATAAAAAAATAATCAGAAAATATAAAAAAATTATTTTTTTAGGAGGAAATAATGGCAATAAAATATTTGGATGCCAAAAGGCTAAAATTAGTGTTTATTGGCGGTGGAAAATGGGTTACAAAACATGAGGAGCTTTTAAATGAACTGAATGTTTATCCAGTTCCTGATGGAGATACTGGGAGCAATATGTCAATGACATTAAATTCGATGATAAATGATCTGGAAGAAAAGACAGATGAAAAAATAAAAATGCCTCAGCTTATAGATGTAGTTGAAGAGGCTGTGTTGATGGGAGCTCGTGGAAATTCAGGGACAATTTTGTCACAAGTAATCACAGGGTTTTTAAGAGGGATTGGTGAAAAAGTTAAGCTGTTACCGAAAAGATGTGGCAGAAGCTCTTGTGAGCGCAAAGGAAACTGCTTATAATGCTGTAAGTGAACCTGTTGAAGGGACAATGCTTACGGTTATTAGAAAAATTTCTGAAAAGGCTACAGAATGTGCTGAAAAATTTGAAGATTTGGTGGCATTTTTGAAGGAGATTGTAGAGGCTGGGAAAAAGGCTGTGGATGAAACGCCTGAACTGCTTCCAAAATTGAAAGAGGCTGGAGTAGTTGATGCTGGTGGAAAAGGGCTGTTTTTCTTTTTTGAGGGATTTTATAAGGTTACAACTGAATTGAACCTGCTAGCTGAATTGCAAAAGGCTCAAGTTAAGGAAAATGAATTTGACAAGACAATAGCAAATATTAATCATGATCCTGAAAGCATACATTTTCAATACTGTACTGAATTTATCATTTTAAATGGTAACTTTGATACAGATGAATATAAAAAACGTGTGCTGGAATTGGGAGATTCTGCTGTATTTGCACAAACTTCTAAAAAGTTTAAGACTCACATTCATACAAACCATCCTGGAAAAGCGATTGAAATCGCATTGGAATATGGACCGCTGGAAAAAAATGAAGGTGGAAAAATATGAAGTTACAGCACGATAATTTGCAAATTTTTCAGTGAAAAAGGATGAAGCAAAAGATTTTTGCAAATAAAAAAATTGATAAAACAAAATCAGCCTTTGTGATTTTGGCGGATTCTGAAAATTTGAAGGATGAATTTTTAAAACTTGGTGCAGATGTGGTAATCTTGGGAGGACAAAGTAAAAATCCAAGTGTTCAGGAAATATTGAATGCCATTGGAAAAAAACTGAAAAGGAAAAATGTTTACATTCTTCCAAACAATAAAAAAATGTAATTACAACAGCAAAAAATGGCAGCTGAAAAAAATCTAAAAAAACAGTTGTTGTTCTAGATACAAAAAAACAATGCTTGACGGATATTATTTTTCTAAGAAATAAAGATACTGACATTGATGAGTTAAAAAGCAGCTTCCAGAAACTATTCCGTGGAAATTACAAAAGGCTGTAAGAGATACAAAAAAATTGAAGACTTGTCAATAGAAAAAGATGACTTTATCGGGCTTGTAAACGGGAAAAATAAAATATGCAAAAAAATCATTAAAAGAAGTGGCAGATGCAATATTAGATGACTTGATAACTAAAAAAATACAATAACTGCAGTTGTTGTAAGCGGAAATGAAAAAGGATGAAGCTTCACAAAAAAAGTATTGAAGAAAAAAACTGGCAGGATTGAAAAACTGCAAATATTAATGGAAATCAGGAAAAATTACTATTATTACTTGTATATTGAAAAATAAAGATCCAAATATGCCTGAAATTGCTATTTTAACAGATTCTGTATCAGATTTGACAGATGAAGACATCGAAGGGCTTCCAATAAAGGTAGTTCCTTTAAGAATTGATATAAATGGGGAACTTTATAAGGATGGTGTAGAAATTTCAAAAATCAGAATTCTGGCATCAAATGTTGGATAATAATGCGAGAATTAAGACATCTCAGCCATCACCACAAGACTTTTTAAATGCCTATAATAAGTTATTTGAAAAAGGATATAAAAAGATTATTTCAATACATCCATCATCAAAATTAAGCGGAACAATACAAGCGGCAAAAGTTGGAAGAAGTCTTACAAATAGAGAAAATGACATAGAATTAATCGACAGTTTAGGGAGCTTCGTTACTGCAAGGATTCCTTGTGCTGGGGAGCGGCAGGAAAAATCAGTAAGGGAGAAAGTTTTACAGAAATTATCAACTGGGTAAATAACTTTAGAACTAAAGGTAAGCTTCTTATGATTATTCCAGACTTGAAATATCTTGAAAAAAAGGTGGAAGAATTGGAAAGGCAAGTTCAACAATAGCTGGAGCATTGAACATGAAACCTATCTTGACTGTAAATCAAGGGGAAGTTACAGTTGAGAAAAAAGTTCTTGGTGAACGCAATGCACAAAAATACATTGAAAAATATATTGAACGTGAAAGTAAAAAACAAAGCATCGTACTTATGAGCGGATGGGGTGGAACTCCAACTGAACTTGAAAATGTTGTGAGAATTTATTCAGAAGTGGAAAATAATCCAAAAATTAACTCATTGATATTAAATAGGGAAATCGGAGCGGTAATAGGAGCTCATGCAGGCCCAGTTTATGGAGTATTCATATTCCCAAGATTAAGTTAATTAATTACAAAATTAAATTTTAAACATAATAAGCAGAAAGAGGTACAGCTTTGAAATTTAAGTTTTTTGATGAAATAAATTCAACAAATACATATTTACGACGACAGCTAAGAATCGAAGAATTTGAAGTAATCGTAGCAAAAAAACAGACAGATGGAAAAGGAAAAAGAGACAGCACATGGATTTCAAGCGAAGGTGCCGCCCTCTTTTCCTTCGGTGTCAATGACAATTATGAACTGGATGAAAAAATTACAATTTTTACAGGATATATTGTCTATAAAGTACTAAAAAAATTATATAGAAAAATAAAGAAAAAGCTGACTTTCAAATGGCCAAACGACATTTATTATGAAAACAAAAAAATATGCGGAATTCTTTGTGAAAAAAAGTAAGAGATCACATAATAATCGGTATTGGAATAAACATCAACAACACCGATTTTGGAATATTCCGTGAAAAAGCAATCGCACTTGTGGAAATTACAGGAAAAAAACACTCAGTACAAAACATAATAGAAGAAATCGTTTCAACTTTTGAAAATGAATTCCATAGTTTAAACAGAGAATGGGAAAGCATATTGCACATAGTAAATGAAAAACAGTTATTTGAAAGGCAAAAAAATAGTAATTCAGAAAAAAATGGAAAAATTTTCAGAAAAGGAATATAGATTTTTTTACGTGTAGATAGAAGAGGCAGAATTTCAATTATTGCTGGAGGAGATAGTGATGAACTGAAATTTTCTTCGTTGGAATTTAAAGTTCTATAAAATTTAATTAAAAAAATTTTTAACTTTAAATTTTTTTAATAATTTTAATTTTAAAAAGACTGCTGAAAAAAATTCTTAGCAGTCTCTTTTTTTATAAAAAAATTCTTTTTTTATTATTTCTGATATTATATTATTATTTCCCCATATGGCAGGAGAATCATAAGCTCGATCTAGAAATACACCATACTCTAATTTTTATTTTTTTCAAGTTATTTTTCTTTTAAAAAAATGATTCAACTTTTTCTTTTTAAACTTACAGGTTTACCGGAACAGCAATTTATAATTCCAGTTATATCAGTTTGTAAAAGCCGCTTTTGAAATCATCTCTGCTAATATCTCTATATTAATAAAGTCATATTTATTTTTTTCCTGTAGTAAATGGAAAAGTTTTAGCACCTTCTTCTTCTTTTTTTGTAATATTTTTAGAAAAAAATAGAATTATTATTCCTATCATCACCTTGTATATAAAAATACTCTAAGCCATTTTTATTAATAATTCCTTATCGCTCTCTTCTAATATTTTTCAAAGATTGTCTCAAACTATTTTTTTGCTATACCATAAAAAAGAAATAGGATTAGTACTAGTATTGTTATCAACTTCTCCTTCCCAGTATCCAATTTCATGCATAGTTCCTATAACATTTATATTTTTTTATACCAAATTCATGTATTTTCTTTAAAAAAATTTATAATGTAATGAAATATCTTCAAGATGAGTAATAGAATTGTGTACAAATCCATTACGCCATGCTAAATGAATACAAGTCCCTACATTTTCCAAATTAGAAAAAAGATAGTCAGTATTTTTCAAATATATTAGTTTCTATTTTTTTACTTTATCATTTATTTTATCTAAAGAAATATCAGCAGCTACTACTTCAATGTTATTATTTAACAAATAATTTATAACATTTTTTTCCTATATATCCATTAGCTCCTGTTACTAAAACCTTTTTGTTTCATTTATTCTCCTAATCATTTACCAAATAAATTATTTTTTTTATATCTTTTTTTATACATTCCTTATTTCTTGTTTTTTTCTTTCCTTATCAAAAAAACCATCCCCATTTATTAAAAATATTTTTATAGCTGAGTTTATATGTGCAATCATCATTTTTTTCGTGTTTTTATAGGATGCTTTTCCATGTTTATGAATTATCTTTACTTCAGGATAAAAATATTACTTTGTATTTTTTTGTCCAATTCTTCTACACAAATCATAATCTTCCATATACATGAAATATCTAGTATCAAACATTCCAACATTTTTTTCAAAAATATCTGTTCTTATAAACATAAGACATCCAGATAGAATTGGAACTTCCATTATTGAATTATAATCACACCATCTCATCTCATAATTATAATCCATTTTATCTACAATAGATTTTATTGGAAAAAAATCTTCTAAATATTAAATTTAATGGTGTAGGCAATAACCTGCAAGATTTATTTACCTCTCCACTGGATTCATATATTTTTCGGTCCCTATCTGCCCAATTTCAGGATTTTTTTCTCATATAATCAATCATTTTTTTTCAATAGTATTTTTCTTCAAAAAAATTATATCAGCATTCAATATTATATGAAATTCTGCTTTTTTTCTTTAAAATTATCATCCATTAATTTTTTTAACACAATATTATGACCTGATCCAAATCCATTATTTGAATTATTAAAGATATATTCTATTCTATCATCTGAAAAAAATTTTTTTATAAAAATTTCTCAAAGTATCCTTTTTCAGAATTATCTGATATCCATAGTTTAAATTTTAATTTTGTTTTTTTGAAAACAACCTATGATTTGAGTTAATTCCTTTTGATCAGTATTATAAGTCACTATACAAGCTGTAAAGTCATACATACAAAATCCTCCACTCTTTTTTTAATTAGTAAGATTATAACATCTTAAGTTTAATCAAACAATTTAAATATTTTCAAAAATTTTTTTATATTTTTTTCCCATTTTTTTAGTTTCAAAAATTGTATTTTTTTATTACTTTTGCTGGATTTCCAACAGCAATGCAGTTTTTCTGGAATATTTTTTTAGAAACAACAGAATTTGCTCCAATTATAGAATTTTTTTCCAATTACTGTTCCTGGCAATACAGATACATTTTCTCCAAGCCATACATTTTCACAAATTTTTTTACTGGTTTTGTAAAAAAATTCTTCTTTCCTTTGCAATTTCTTCAGGATTAGAATGTTCAAAGTCTTTTGAAAATGAATAATTTCCATGATTTAAGTCAGAAATATAAACTTTGCTTGCTATCAGTACATTGTCTCCTATAATTAATGAATTTGCACATGACAAATGGACATAATCGTTAATTTGAACATTATTTCCTATTATTAATTGAGGTGTATTTTTTTATTTTTTTATACTTTTTAGCATTATGTGAATCTTGAAAATTATATGCTTCAATTCTGCAGCCAGTTCCAGTTGTAAAATTTTCTCCAAATTTTATATACTTTTTTTCCTCTTATATCAAAAAGGAAATCGAATTAACCTAGCTTTTTGGAAAAAAATATTTTTTTGTTTTAATAAAATTAATTCCCAATTTCCACAATTCATAAAATGATTTTTTTCCATATTTTTACCTTTCCATATTTTTATTTTAAGTCTACTATATTTCCTCATAAATCTTTTTCAAGCATTTCTACAGATTTTTTTCCACTCAAATTTTTTTGCCTGTTCTAATCCTTTTTTTGCACCATTTCTTTTTTTAGTTCATCATCTGATAAAATTTTTTTATATGCTTCAAAAATTTCATTTTTCATTAAAAAGGATCTACCAACATTCCAGCATTTCCTGCTACTTCAGGCATTGAAGAAATATTTGATGTGATTACCGGTGTTTTTTTGATGCCATAGCCTCTAATATCGGCATTCCAAAAACCTTCATATAAAGATGGAAAAAAACAAAAAAATCTGTGCAAGTTTATAAATAGGAACTTTATCTTCTTCATCAATATATCCAGTAATTATAATATCCGTTCCCATTGATTCAATCAGTTTCATAATATTATCATATTTCCAGCCTTTTTCTTCCCACAATCACAAGTTTTTAAATCATCATTAATTTCCTTTTTTTATATTTTTTTTAAACGCTTTCACAATTCTTTTCAATATTTTTTTCGGGGTTCAATTGTTCCCAAATATAAAAATATAATTTTTTTGGCAAATTATACTTCTTTTCTAATATTTTTCAAGTTCAGATTTAGAATATTTGTAAGAATATTTTTTTGTAAATCAATTCCAGGAGTTATAATTTTTTTATCTTTTTTTCATCTATATTAAAATGTTTAATAATATCAGCTTTAGCACTTTTCAGAAATAGTTATAATTAAATCAGATCTTTCAGCAGCATATTTATATTCGCTAATAGTTTTCATACCACCCATAGTTTCAGGTGCAGAAAAAAATACAGTATCGTAAATTGTAACAATTACTTTTTCCTTTTTATATTTTTTTAGGAATTATAAAATTAAAAAAATGATATATATCAGATTTTGTATTCATCAAAAAAATTATGGCTTATTTTTTTAATTTTTTTGAGTTAAAATGCTATAAATTTCTATATGAAATAAATTTATTTTTGCTTTATTTTTTTATATCATAGTTAATTTGTTCCTTAACATTATGTCTATTCATAAAAATTTATAAATTCACCAGTATAATCATTCTTATTATTTTTGAACCAATCCTTTTACAATATTAAAAATATACCAGCCAACTCCTGTTTTAGGGTCCTACAGCCCACTGAATTTCAAGTGAAATTTTTTTCTTTCCATATTTATATAACTCCTTTTTTTATAATTCCATATTTAAATTACTTTTACTTTAAAAGTATGATTGTACAATTTAAAAATATTTATCTCTTATCACATCATTTCCAAAAATTACTATAATAGTATTCTTTAAAATTATAACTTTTTATTCTTTTTTTAAATAATTTAAAAATTTTATTTTCTAAATTTATAACATCATTCTCTACTAAAAAAATTCCTTATTAATAATAACTTCAGGGAATTGCCGATACATTTGAAGCAAAGACAGGCTTATCATGCAAATATCCTTCAATAATAGGAAGTCCCAAAAACCTTCCCCATATTTTTGCCAAAAACTGTAACAATATCACAGTCTTTATAATATTTGTCTTATTTTTTTCATCTTCTAAAAATCCCATTAATTCAATATTATCTAATTTTTTTATTTTTTTATTTCATCTCTATATTTTTTTCAATCAAAGGTCCTTTTTCCAGAAACCTTTATTTCAAAAATCTTTTATTTCTTTGGGCAAGTTCAATAAGTAATTCTAAATTTACTCTTTCTTCAATACTTCTTACTGTAAATATTTTTTTACTTTTTTTAGAATCCCAGTTCTCTTTTTCCAAATTTTACTTTTTACTTTTTTTCAAGTGGAGTAGTGTTATAAATAATAATAAAGTTATCTTTTATTATAAAGTGATTCTTCTTTTGTAAATTTCGATATAAAATGCACTAATTTACTTTTTTTATAGACTGCTTTTTCAATAAATTTAAAAAAATATTTTTTTAAATCTATGATTGGTTTGGGATGATAAATAAAAAAAGCCCGTCATGAACAGTAAATATATCTGTTTTTTTCAAAAGAAAAAACTCATCAAATAATTATGAGAATGAATAACACATTCAGCATTTCTACACAATTTATTTAAAAAAATGTATTTAATTTAAAAAAATCTAAATAAATCATGCATTTATTGATATACATTTTATATCATTCCACAAAAAAATTCCTCATCTTTTTTTCACCAAAAAAATAAATAATATTTTTTTACATTTTCTGGCAATGCCATAGATTGAGATAATATAACATTTTCTACTCCACGTTTATATATAAGTGGATTATTAAATCAAAAATATATAACAATTTTATCTTTTCCCATACTCTTTTTTTAAACTTCTTTCTATATTTTATAAAAATTATTTGTGATAATTTAAATAAATTATCTATTATCCAAAAAGTAAAATATCAAATAATTCCTTCCAATTTTTTTACAAAATGGTTTTTCAATATTTTTTTCAAAATTTCCATCAAATTCTATATTTTTCATATTTTTCATCATCATTTATCAACATTTCTATCTTTTTCAGCTAATTTTTTTCAGCATTATCAGGCCCAAAAAAACATCACTTTTTCATAAGTTCCCAGTGTTTCATGCGCATATTCCAAATCTGCCAAAAATTATATTTTTTTACCAAATGCCTTCGCTTCTGAAATAGGCAATCCCCAAGTTTCTAGTTTAGAAGGGAATATCACTGTTTCTATTTTACTATAATATTTCATCAAATTTTCTCTTGTTTGTAATCCAATAAATTCAATACATTTTTAAACGGCCATATTTTTTTCAACAATTTTCCTTTGAATAAATATTTTCACTTTCCATCTATTGTCAAATATACCTTAAAATTTTCAATATTTTTTTATTTTCTAATATTTCAACAGCTTTTACAAATGACTTCAAAAATTTTTTTAAAAATTCTAGGAAATGAAGGATATAAAAAAACTATTTTTTTTACTATTTTTTTGTATTTTTTTACAATTATTATTTGAATCATCTATAACAACATTAGGATGAGCAACAACCACATTTTTTTATTTTTAAAAAAATTTTTCTTAAATCTTTTTCTAATCCAGTCCTGCTGAACTACAACAAAATTATTTTTTTAATATTAATTTTGTAGATATATTTATAAAATCTAGAAAACATAAACATCTTAAATTCATTAATCATGTCCTTTTCTCTTCATATCATAAAAAAATAATAGAGTTGTGACAATAAACTACTCTTTTTATCTGCTACTACATTTGGAGTCATATCATGCAATGAAAAACCATAAAT
>BNJV01000944.1_pt1 | contig 75531 bp, 113 predicted proteins | sample 8540591 | NCBI WGS metagenome assembly BNJV01 (sample SAMD00202457, study PRJDB9452) | human saliva metagenome | host: Homo sapiens | reverse complement strand
TCTCACTATTCAACAGTCTCACCTCCTTGTGTGCATCTGAGCTGATCTCAACTCACCTCACCTCTGTTGCAAGTGTATAAGACTCTGTAATAAGCACACAGGATGCATTTTTATCGTGCTCAGCCTGACTAAGCAGGTCTGTCTGCCACAAACCTAGGATCTCGACTTCCCCGTCTGCCAGCCAAGTACCCCAGAAGGGCCTGCTATCATATCTACGTCGGACCTACAAAGACCTGCTTTTTGCTTCTACACAAAGGCGTTGCAGGGACCTACTATCTGTCTCACCTCAGGCACACTCTCAGCCAAAAGGCAAGCGCTGCAACAGCCTGTGCCCTCCTATCTTATATACTGATGTAACTCCTGCACCCTTTGCAGCAAGTATATGGATTAACCCTTCCTTCTTTTATTCTGGCGAAAGCTACTAATTATCTCGGACACTCCTGCAATACGGTGAACAGCGTCCATAAGGACGGTGGATGGAGTAGCAGCCGTTCCTCCTATGCATAGATACCACCTTTTCAATGGGTACAACTCTTTGTCCAAGTATACGCAGCTTTATTTGTCATCATAAAAGCTCTGTCTTACCTGCTTCTCGTGAAATGCCCTTATATTACTCTCTGTCTTTAAGTATATCAAGAAACCTCAGTCTCAACCTGACCAAGCGCCTCTTCCATCTCTCTTTCTTTTGATTATCCAACGACTAAGCTTTACTCCGTCAAATTTTCAAGGTATTCGCCAAGAGTTATCTCCTTAGTCTTTACATTGTCTATGATTTCACGAACTATGTTCCTACCTCAGACACAGGCTCATTTTCTTTTGCAAATATCGCTTCTTCTAAATCTTACCTACTTCATATTTTAATCATAACCACTCCTTAATCCAAAATTGTCCTGACTTTTCTTTCGATTATCTCTAATCATCCATACTATTCTTAGTTATCCATAATTACCTTAGTTATCCATAATTATTCTTAATCATCCTGATTATTCCTAATTATCCGTAACATACGACGCTTAGCCCTACTCTACCTAATACAGCTGGATAATTTATCACGCATTCCTGCAATCTCTTCGTTCTTAAACTGAAAGCTAACCTTGTTGCATATAAATCTGACACTGATAGGGAGTATCTCTTCGATTGCGAAGTCCATTCTCACAAGTGTGCTTCCGGTTTCACTATATCACTATTACATCCGAAAGCCCAAGCAGCGGCGCTAACTCTATGAGCCGTTTAGCTAATTATATCTATATCCCTTCCTACTTCTCGTAGTATTTGCCTGCAATATTGGGAAATTTGGTGGCTACCTTCAGGGTCCTTTCTGCCTTTTCAAAGAAGTCCTTTTCACCGCAGACGCACATCCTGCATCTCCCTATGCCAAGGTCAAGGAGTTCATATACATCAGGCTCATACTCCCAAGAATGTCAGCCCGCATACTCCTACATCAGCAGCCCTCTTTCCACATAAATGGCTACATCTGATGGCTTCACCCAGAAATATCTGACACCACTTTCCTCATTTACAAAGGTAGAAGTTTCCTGTTAGGCTCTAAGATATCCGGACAGGAGTAGCCTGCTTTATCTAAGATGTCATAAGACTTACTTCCTATTCTTCCTTTAGGAAGTGCTATATTTATCATATCATTCTCCTTAATTCAAGAACCTGCTTAGCTCTTATTCTTCCCATCATTTCCTCTTCATCCTTTTCTATAAGCTCCACCTTATAGCCCTCTTTTATAAGTCTCTCTACCACCTCAACTGCCTTAGTAATATCATCCTTTTCTCATTGTAAATGATGATGTAGTCTAAAGCCGTATCCGACACCTCTTCCTTGTAGGCTTCTACCAAAAGAGAGGTCAAGGGCAAAAGCCCTATGGCTCCTGCGTCCTTCCCTATTTTAAGTGGCGAGGTTTATCATACCTTCCACCTGAAAGCACGCTAAATGGCAGTCCTTCAATCGCCCTCCTTGGAAGATGATTCCGTTATAATAGTCCATCGAGTTGATTACTGAAAATCAAGATAAATGCTGTCTAGAACGTTAAAAGCCTTCAAAGCAGAGGATAACTTTTTAAGTCTTATAATTATCTCATTGTTCTCCCCGAGCAGTTCTCCTGTGAGGCTTCCACCTGCCAGCCTTTTTACTCCTTCTTCAAATGGAAGGTATGAGGTTTATAAGATTTTTAAGTATTTCTGCTTTGTTTCTCATCAATCTCCCAGCACTTACAAGAACATCAAGCTCTGCCACATTTTTAGTTTCAAAGCCTAAGTATCCTGCCTGATCAGTTATACTTAGCCTCTCAAATATGTCTGATAAAAGGCCTACATCACTGATTCTTATCCTAATCTCACCGCTAACTAACTTCAGGCTCTTAACTGCAAGCGATATAACCTCTGCCTCAGCATAGGCTGTTAATTTCCTATATACTCAATTCCCGTCTGAGCACTCTCTCTAAAATGTCTGTCTTTAGGGCGGTATACATTTTCATTGTAATATATCCTTCCCTCTCCCAGTCCTGACTTCAATATGCTAAGAGTAACATCAGGCTTTAGGGCAAGGAGTTCACCGTCCAAATCAGTGAAGCTTATAACCTGATTCGAGTTCAAAAAGTTCTTGTTCTCACATAGAGTTCATAGGGTTCAAACTTAGACATCTTAAACTTCTTATAACCATATCTTTCATAGAGTCTATGAATTCTTTAACTACCATCTCTCCTCATTTCTGTTAACCAAGACTTCCCTTAGTGGAAGGTATCTTATCATTAAATCTCTCATCTATAGCTACTGCCTGACGGATTGCCTTCCAAGCCCTTAAAGGCGGCCTCTGCTATGGTGGTGAATTAACCCCTGTAAACTGCCTGATGTGAAGTGAGCCCTGCATTTACTGCAAGGGCATTCATAAATTCGGCAACCAGCTCCGTGTCAAAGCTTCCAATCTTCTCTGTAAGAAAATGCAAATCGGTATGAAAGCCCTGCCTGATATATCAAGGGCGGTAGCTAGGAGCTCTCATCCATCGGCTGATAAGCTTCACCAAAGCGGCATATCCTCTTTTTATCTCCCAGAGCCTCTCTAAGAGCCATACCAAGCGTAATTCCTACATCTTCTACACTGTGGTGGTCATCAACCCAGGTATCACCTACATTTAACCTTAAGTTCAATCCCTGCATATCCTGGCAAACAAGGTCAGCATATGGTCTAGAAAGCCAACCCCTGTGGATATTAAAGATCCTCAATATTTCCGTTCAAATCAAGACTTAAATCTACCTTAGTTTCTGCTAGTTTCCTGCTTTATATCAGCTTTCCTCATATTCTTAATCCTCTTTTTAGGTTTCTTTTATATCACTTCTATCCACTTGTAAACCTATTCTTTACCATTGTTTCCTTTGAAAGTTTACACGTAGTCGCCTTTCTTACGTTTTACTTCCACAGAATATCTCTTACCCTTTCAATGAATACCTCCATATCCTCCATACTGCCTATGGTAATCCTGTTATATTCTTTTGATTCTCTCATCGTTAAAATGTCTTTATAAGTATCCCACGTGCCTTTAATTCTTCATATAGCCTCATTCCGCTAATCTTATCAGTCCTGGCAAAAGAAAGTTGGCTCTGGAATCTAATACCGTAAATCCTAATTTTTCAAGTTCATCTTTGGTAAATGCTCTGGTTTCTTTATCTTGTTGCAGTTTTCGTAGAAAATAGCCTGTGTCTTTATCCTTCTACCGCCATCTTCATTGATAAAGTATTCACATTATAGGGATTGGTTGAGAATTTAATTCTATCAAGGTCAGCTATCAGCCTTCATTCCCCATAGCAAATCCAACCCTTGCTCCTGCCAGGAGGCGGGACTTAGAAAAGGTCTGAATTACGAGAAGGTTATCATACTCCGATATAAGGCTGACTGCCGAGCTTTTCTCATCAGCAAAGTCTATATAAGCCCTCATCTATAATTACTACATTGTTCTTATTGTTTTCTAATATTTCCCTTATCTTATCAAGGGCTTTACATAAGTCCTGTAGGGGCATTCGGATTGGCTATAATTATTGCTGTGTCAAGATTTTTATAGTCTTTCACATCAATAGAAAAATCTTCTTTAAGAGATAATACTAGCCCGTAGATGATTTATATCCGCATACACTCTGTAGAAGCCGTAGGTGATATCCGGAAAGCTAATACCCTCACTCCAAATGCCATAAAGCTGTAATAAAGGCATTCATCAGAGCCATACATATATCTCGCTTTTTCTTAAGACCGTAGAAATCAGCAATAGCTTCTTTTAGCTCACCCACATCCAGGTCAGAATATCAAGCCTTTACAAGCTTCATATCAAAATCACTTTTTAGACTGTAGCTGGAGGATAGGAGACTCGTTTGTATTAAGCTTTATATAGGTCTTATTCTGTGGCTGTTCCCCCGGTACATAGGGTGTCAGGTTTTCATAATATTTGTTAAAAAACTTAGACATAGACCTTTCCTCCTTTTTCACTTTCGTATGCTACCACTCTACCTTGCTAAAAGTATTTTTGGGTTCATTATACTTTATATGCTTTCTTTATGTCAAGACGTATATTTAAAGCAAAAAAACCACCGACCTCACAGAGTATAGAATACACCTGCTTAATCAGTGGTTCATTATAGCTTTGGTTTATTAAATTGTCGCAAAAGCTATGAGACATCAGGGATTTCCATTGGTTTGTAGAAATAATAGCTTCTGTGCTGAGTCACAGCCCGCTTCCGTAACGATATTAAGCTCTTTTTCTGTCTCCACCCTTCCACACATACCATCGTATCAAAGTTATGACAGGCAGACACAATGGTAGATATGAAGACCTTACTGTCAGACGAATCCGACATCTTCTTCATAAGTGAGCGGTCAAGCTTTACTATATTGGCAGGATACTTAAGGAGCATCTCAAGAGAGGAATATCCCACTCCAAAGTCATCAATCGCCATCATCATATTCATATCCTTACAGCTTTCAATGAACTTTAACAGCTTAATAGGATCATCATGATACTGGGTTTCCGTAAGCTCAAGCACAAGACGTGAGCTATCCATTTCGTAGTCCTCTAAAAGCTGCTCTTATGGCAGTAAAACTCATCCTTTATCTGGCAGTAGCTGACATTGAAGTCCAGTAAATTCAGGAATGTAGGCACATATCCTCTTACTAATCTTTGCAGCCCTGCTTAAACACCCATTTCTCATGCGATGGACATAAGGTTATTCCTTCAAGTATGGCACAAAGACCATAGCACATTCTAGCCCATAGCTCCAACAGGCAGAAGCTCTGCCACCATCAGTCTGTGAGTCTCATGACACAATCACCTGCATCACAACCCGAGTTGTTCATATTATGCCACGTCCTTACTTATATCAAGCAGCATCTGCTTTTTGTTCACGATGCGAACTCATGGTCTTTCTGTATAAATGATATCCTCTTCAGGCTTGCGCTTTTGCTATGTCAAGTACACCTCATTACATCAGTAATAATCTCTATGGCTGACATATCAGCGTTTAGTTCGGGTGAGAATGCCCACAGAGCAAGGATAACGGATAGAAGGTTATACTCGGCACAAGAGTCTGATATAATCTTCTTTATTTTCTTTGAGCATCTCATCAGGTATAATCGGCATTGCCTACAATCACTGCCATAAAGCGCAATCCATCAAGTTCAGTGAAACTTGATCCCATCATCAAAGCTGCAGCAGCTCTGTGCAATATCCTTTTATAAGGGTTATCACCGATTGACCTTCCCCTTAATTCATTAATCTCACCAAATCCATTTTAGGCGGAAGCACAGGCAGGAAAGACTTGTCTCCTTTACAGACTACTGATATCGCGTACAGCAGCTTTTTCTTTTCTGGAAGTTAGTTATAGGACAAGCATCAAAGGCATTACAGGCAGCATTGATACATGACCACAGTAAAACAGCGGCTTCTCCTGTCTTTATCCCACTTAATGTATCCTGCGCAACGTACCCAGACCTCCTCGCCATATTTGTTCACAACACGGTATATAAGGTCATATACGTCCCTTTTTCTGCTTTATAAATTCACTAAAATCTTTTTTTCGAATTCACGATCTTTCTTATGTGTTATAAACTGCTTCCACTCCTCAGGAAGATCATGCACTATGTTATTCTCAAAGCCCCATTTCTCCTTTATAGTGTCTGAAATAAAACGAGACATTTTTTCTGGAGGTCACCAGTATGGGTGGCTGTCGCCTAGCTCAAGAGCCTTGAAAACACGTCCAGACTAAAGTAGTTGTTTTCAATAAATCTATACAACATACTGTTTTCTGCTGTCATTAAAATTATCTACGAAGTTATCTAAGCTCATCATTCTCCTGTCACGTTCTTCCTGACACAGGATCAGGCTTGCTAAAATATATCGCTTTATTCTTGTACAGAATACTTACCGCAACAGCCCTAACCTCTACAGGCACGAGAGGATTCTCATTAGACCAGTAAGAACCGAAGACTAGCGGTATATGTTTGTTATTTATTTCACCCTTCAAGATTCTTTATCAGCTTGTCAAAATAAGCACTGTCGATATCAGGACATACAACCTCAAAGCGGCTACCTGTTATCCCATATATCTTATATCCTGCAAATACTCCATAAGAAGGGTATAAGAACGGCATATCATGATATTGCCTTCCTGATAGCCCTGCTCATCATTGGTGGTTTCAAGTTCCGGAAGGTCACAAGAAACTATACCTAACTGCCTGTATGCATCAAGCTTCTTAAAGTCCTCATCAAAAGCATCTGTTATATGTCTAATGTAAGAGGATCATGGTATTTACAAAAGTGCTGTCTTTCTCGACATTTCTGTGCCTGACTATAAATGAAAAAGTGAACTTATTTTCTTAAGTATAGGAATTATCTTATCCTCATCAAGCTTCTCAGGATTGTCAACACCCAAGAATCGGGCAATTTCCTTCCTAAAGGTTATAGGGACAGCCACAAGTGACTGTACATCCTGTGGCTTAAGGACAGCATAGTTGATGGGGCATCAGTCTTTGCTGTCTCAACATCAGGTATAATTACATTCTTATACTGCCCTAAACAAGTCCAGCACAGAAATCAACAATATGCTTTCTCATTCTGAAGCATTTCAATATGGTGTAATTCCTTTTGCACACCACTCATGATATTACTCATCGTCGCATTACTTAGTCACCCAATACATGGCTCAGTCGCACTTACACAAGCCACCTAGAAACTCTAAATATTTCATTATATTTAGATTTGTATTTCCCGAATCAAGTGCATCCCAAAGCCAATTTTCCTAAATATTCAGTAATGGAGGCATTATCATAATCTGCTTTCCCTTTCATTAATCATCGTCGCACTCCTTGCTAAGCATAGTTTGCATTTCACCCATTGCTGCAAGTTTTTCAGTCTGATCTGACTATAAGATTTTCGATAATTTCTGTTAAATCTCCACCCATAACCCCATCTATAATGTGTCGTAAAATTTAATTCTATGGTCTGTAACCCTTCCTGTGGGAAATTGTAGTACGAATCTTCTAGATCTGTCACCGCTTCCCACCTGACTCTTTCTGTTGGCAGCTTCTTTTCGGCAGACTGTGCCTTTTCACACTCAAGCTCATAGAGTCTTGAACGAAGTACCCCATTGCATTTTGTCTTTGTTCTTAAGCTGTGACTTCTCATCCTGGCAGGATATAACTATCCCTGTAGGAATATGTGTCAAACGAACAGCTGAATCGTGGTATATGACACACCGACACGTTACCTGAAGCCCCAAATACATCAAACTGATATCATTGTCAATGCTTTTACGCAACCCTTCTGCCTGGTACATGCAACCGTGGCCGCAGAGGTCTGTAGCTTGACTCTGTCACCGGAACTCTCTGTACTCTGTGGGTTCCGTTTCTCGTATTTAAGCTGAAAAAGCTCCCTTACCATATAATAAGAAAAAGAACTTCCTTAAAGTTTCCAAGACCGTTTCTATATGAAGCTTAGTATCCTGGCTTCAGCGGTTATTTCGCATATTTGCAGTACATGATAAGCTCTGAGGCAAATATAGCTGCCTCATCTCCGCCTGTACCCAGCACGATTTCAACTATTACATTCTTATCATCGTTCTTATCCTACAAAGCAAAGAACCTTGAGTTCTTTCAAATTCAGCACCAAAACTTCGCCTGGCAAGCTCTTTCTCTGGTAAAGTTCTTTTAGCTCAGGATCGCTCTCTTCAGATATCATCTTGAGGCAATCCTCTATCTGCTTATTATTTGCCTTATATTCATTGAATTTCTCCACGATAGGCTGTAGGTCTGACTGTTCCTTCATAAGACTTCTAAACTTATTTTGGATCAGATGCACACACCTGAAGCTAATTCATCCGTTACTCCCTTTATACCTTCCTGCGAGGGTCAATACTTTCAAACATCAATTTTCCTTCCTAAATGTAAATAATCTAAGTACAGTTGCATCCTTAGTATTATAACCGTAGTTTCATAATCTTGCAACCCCTGTACTTTGCAGCAGAGACAGCCTTTGCAACTGCATCCTTTGACTCTAAGCATCAAATGCCTTTTGGCAGGATGTAGTCTTCATTTAATTCATCCTCCGAAACAAGTCCTGCTATTGCCTTTGCAGCCGCAATCTTCATCTCATCGTTTATCTCGCTTGTTCTTACATCAAGAGCTCCTCTAAAGATGCCCGAAACAAAGCACATTGTTTACCTGGTTAGGAAAATCTGAACGTCTCAGGAAAACCACCTTGCCCTGCTTCTTCTGCTTCATCAGGAAATATCCTCAGGTACAGGATTGGCACAGGCGAATATACAACATCTTTTGCCACGTACTTTCACCATTTCTCCTGTAAGAGTCTCCCGAACAGATACCCCAATAAATATATCGGCACCTTTATCACTTCCTCAAGACTTCCTTTCCATTTTAAAATTTGTTATATCTGCCACCTCTTCTTTTATGTTCAAAACTTCTCTTCCCCTTATAAATAGCGCCTTTTCTGTCTGTCATTATTACATTTTTAAGTCCCATTGCCATCAAAAGCTTTTATGATAGCAATACCGGCAGCACCTGCTCCTGAGGTAACTATTTTGACATCTTCTATATTTTTACCAACAATTTTGAGTGCTACTTAAGACTCCTGCAAGTGTAACAACTGCTGTTCGATGTCTGGTCGTCATGGAAGATAGGGATGTCTGTACACTTAAGCCTTCCTCTATCTCAAAGCATCTTGGCGCAGATATATCCTCAAGGTTCACACTGCCAAATGAGCTCGCAAGGAAACTTTCAACGGTTCTTACTATCTCATCCACATCCTGCTTCTTACACATAGAGGTATGGCATCTACGTCTCCAAAAGCCTTAAAAAGTGCACATTTTCCTTCCATAACAGGCATACCTGCCTCAGGCCAATGTCGTCAAGACCTAAAACTATAGTTCCATCAGTCACTACAGCAAAGTGTTCCATCTTCTTGTAAGCTCCTATGACTTGTTTTGACATCCTTTTTGTATCTCAAGACAAGGAGCGGCTACTCAGCGTATAGGCAAGGGCTGAGTGCCTCTGTATTGTCAACTGCTGCTCTACCTTATCTCTATCTTTCCCTTCCACTGCATAGCTTTTCATGAAACCTTTCCGTAATCCATAACTTCCTCCTTACATATATTATATGTTAATCTGTATATTATTTGACGCAATCCGTATAAATTTAACACAGCTTGCTTCTTACATTCCTTATCTATTTTCATACCAGCTTTCAGGCTTAAATACCTCATCGAAGCTCTTTCATCCATAAAGCCTAAGTCAAGCAGGCCTTCTTTTAGTCAATCCTCCTTATAGCTTTCTTTGCAACCGCCGCTGCGTTATCATAGCCTACATAAGAAATGCAGGTAACAAGCATAAGAGAATTGTGTAATTATCACGCATTTTCTCGCGGTTGGCTCCTAACCCATGGCGTCAGCTATCGTTAAATGAGTTAATTGCATCTCCAAGAGTCTCACAGACTGCAAAGAAGTTGTATATGAGCACAGGCATAAAATACATTTTAACTCAAAATTCCTGAGAGGCCGCCATGTTTTCACTGCCACATCATTGCCCATCACCTGGACAGCCACCCATATTGTCACTGCTTCACACTGCTTGGGCTTGCACCTTTGCCCGGCAGCATGGAGCTCCCCGGTTCATTGTCAGCATAAATATCTCTCCAGACCAAGCTTCTCGCCCTGATGCCAGCTTTCATCTCAGCATCATTGGCTATCTCTCTTAATATAAGTACACGTAAGTCCCTTGATTGCACCGTGGCAGGCAACAAGCGCATCCTTTGAGGTTAGAGCGTGGAACTTACTGCCCTCATCTCGTTATAAATGGCCCAACCAAAGCTCTGCACCCTCTTTAGCCACCTGTCTGTCACAAAGTTCTTAGACGCACTGATCGTTCCCACAGCCGTCTGCCAAGAGCAAGCTTTGTAAGCATACCCTGCAATCGAAGCCTTTATCTGTCCAAGGCACAGTTAATAAGCATAAACTTCCAGCCGCTTATTTCCTGAGAAAACTTGATTGCGTCGCATTCCTGTAGATGAGTCCTTCCACTCTTAACTATGTCATCATTTTCCTTTTCTGAGCTTCTCAAACGTAAGCATGAGTTTCCTCTGCAGCAGGTAAGAGTACTCTTTATCTCCATTACTACTGCTAGGCGTGCATAGCTGTAGGGAGGTATCATTGGAGCCCAGACATAAGCTACACTCATCACGATGAAGGAATCCTCCTTGCCCGGTTACGCTGTCTCTGCCTGCTATCACATTACTGTTAACATCTCATAGTTGCTCTGTGTGCCTGAACCCGTCTGCCACACCCAAGTGGGAAACCTTACTATCAGGCTTTCCTTGCATATCCTCATCACAGGCCTCTTCTGACAGCTCACACTATCGTGCACGGAAGTGTTTCTCCAAGTTCAAGATTTGACAGGCAGCCTCTAAGCACAGCAAATGCCCTGATTACAGGAAGGCATAGCTCCTGCACCGGTGTTAAAGGTTATTATTATGTGAACGCTCCGTCTGTGCACAGAGCCTCTCTCCCGGAACATCACCTCGCCCATAGAGTCTCTCTCATTCTATATTTCACATGCCTCCTATGGGCTTTTCGCCCAATTTTGCCAAGGCACCATCCTATCAAGACCTGAATAATCCTTCATTATCTTTACATCTGTAAAACCATTTTCAAGTAAGATAGAGTAGCTACGGCTCATTTCTTTGATTATATCCTATTTCGTAGAAAATCTACCATTTTTATTTAGTTTTACAGCGTCTCTTTGCTGATAATTCTGCAGAATTTTAACCCATCAATATCTCCGTCAAGAGCAAGCTCTGTGTATGTAATCCCTTACTTCGTAGACGAGGAGTTCATCTAAGGACCTTAAGTTTCGATGGGGAGGGTCTGATGTTACTCATTATATCAAACTTATCGCGTACATTTTCAAACATGTCCCCTCAGTATAAAACTAATCTCACCTGGCCTTGAGCCTTGGCATTTTCGCATCTGCCACTTCAAGGGCTTTCTTCTTAGAAATATCGTGAGGCCGCCACCATGATGGCTTACCAAATAATGCCATAGATATGGCTGCACAGCTTCCGGACCCTCTGCACACATCGCTCGCACAGATTTCCTCAGACGTTTTATCACCCTTTCCACCAAAGCTTCCGGCTTTCCCGCTCCAGTATCAGTACATTTTCATCCACCTTAAAGGTAAGTCCAAAGAAATCCTTTTGTCCCACATCTGACGTAAGAAAGAGGGATTCTTTGCCCTTCTACATGCGACACCTTTCTCCGCTCATGTCTCTCTCATTATACTCTTCTGAATGCACAGAACATACTGTGCCAGCACGTCAGTGACTGGAAGAGTGCTCTCAAGATATATCTGGCATCAAGTTCTGCCTCATCTATTCCTGCCAGGCAAGCATTTTGGCACTGCTACAGATAGCTCCTTTTAGGCTATATATTCCACTTTTATCCATTTTTCCTTCCACGCTCCTCTTCCTTCATATTGATGGTCTACCAGCAGCATTTAGTATCTCATCATCCTCATCCTCAGATATTTTTACTGTCTTAAACTCCTCTTTAACATCTAGTGACTGCTTTTGCCCTTTCTGTGCAAGGCGCACATCAGTACTGTTTTTCTTTCAGGATTTACTTTGTCGGCAGTCTTGCCATATCCTCTGTAGACACCCTGCACCTTCTCACCTTCTTCGTCCTCCAAGGCCGCCCTGTTCTATATGCCAAGCCATCTCTGCTTACCTCTCGATTCCACTTTGCCAGCTCCAGTTGCTTATAAAGCCCTCTAAGGACGTCTTCTTTACCTCTTCCCTGGCATCCTCAGCAAACAACCGACACGATTCAATGGCACAGCCACTATCTCATCTTTCAGGCTCAGCTGTAATCACACTTCATGTATGAGCATAAAGGCAGGTATAAGTATATCTGCCAGAGACTATTTTTCCTGCCGCAATCTCCATAATTTCATACAGTAAGACCTGCATACACAGGTACGTAAGAAGCCTGATTACTATTCTAAGCACAATATTATTTCTTCCATTCTCACGAACATAAAACAAGCATGCTAAGTGCCATGACTACCGCCAAAAATGTAGCTGCACACATAGGTTTCTTCTGGTTCATTATTTCTTTTACATTACTGAGAGTAAGAGGCAGCTCTTATCTATTACTGGACAGTTCATTGCTTTATGCAAGGCCTGGGCAACGTACATATGTACACCCTTTTACTCCGTGAAGCATCGATATTATTCCAAATATATATAGCACTAGGAGTACAAGCCTCATTATTCCCCTCAATAAAGGTAAGGGCAATATCTGAGTTTATGACATTATAAAACGAAAGTGAAATGCCGTAAGGCAGTGCAAAAGAAAAGCCCGATAGCAAGCTGTATAACAGCAATGACTGTTAAAAAGCTCCTTTAGTTTCCTACTGTCAATCTTTCCACCTCTTCTTTGTCATAGAATTTCTCTGATACCGAGAAATTCTTAACTATCAGGCATATCATCTCCACAAGGCTTACTCATCCCTCTAATAAAAGGCAGTGAAAAAGACAGTATTTTTCTGTTATGTCATCAACCCCACCGGTCAGAACCTCCATATCATCATCAGGCTTACGGACTGCAGAGTGCATATGTTTGCTTGTTCTCACCAATATGCCTTCAAGAACAGCTAACTGCTCATCCCCGAACCCTTCATACTTCCTCCTAAAATAAGACCATCGCATTTTGTGATTCCGTCCTTCCATAACGATATGTTATGTTGACGCCTTCGTCTATAGCGACAGTCTCGTTCTTATTCTGTTTTTATTAGTCCTGCTTAATTCCGTATCTACGATTGAACTTATCAATAGCTCCACGGGCAGTTGCAGTCTCTGCTGTCCTGTATAGAACGGATGACACTTTGAACAAACTTCAACGTGGATAGAATCCTTTGTTGAACCTGCAGGAACCTCGTTTCACAGTTGTAAAGTTACTCACACCTTATGGTATTCTGATGGACACTTCTCTCATTATTCACCTTCCTCACTTTGTTGATTGGATTTTGCCAATCTATTAATATAAACAACTCTATGAGTATATCACATAATTTTCACAAATTACAAGACATTACTTTAACAATATCCATCCTTTCAAGTGCACTGTCATGGTTTTCAAAAAGCTCTGAATATGCTCTAAAGCACTCGGGAGTTTGACACTTACTCATGCAACACCAATTTAAATAATCTTTATTTGCTTTGCAACTAAGGCTTATTTTTGTCAAATCAAATTTTATGTGGCTATATGTGTCTATATATGATATAATGGGAGGTGGAGGTAGATACTATGAAACTTACAAAGTCTCTTCAAAAATTCAACTACACTCATGTTCAAAAGTCATATAGGATAGGTGATAAAACATCCACAAAGACGGCAGAACGCCTTGGCTCTATTGAAGAGCTAAAGGCCTCGAGCGAGTGATAAGGATCCTATTGAATGGGCAAAGGAGTATGTTAAAAACTTACCCTTTCTGAAAAGAATCTAGGAAAGATATCACCGTTAAGTACCCGAAGCAGGCAGATTGATAAAATGTCAGGAAATCTGTTAATGTGGGCTATCTTTTCCTAAAGAAGATTTACAACGAACTAAGGCTTCCTAAAGTAGTAGAGGAAATATCTGAGAAATATAAGATAACATATGACTTAGATAACATTTTTCTTCCTCCTTTATACAAGAATTCTTTCACTGTCTTCAAAGGAAGCTTCTGTTCCACTATGCAGAAAAATTTCCTGGAAGAGGAACTTTGACCTTCATCAGGTTTATCGTGCTCTTGAGTTCTGCAAAGGAAAAATGACCTGATACACTTTATAAGAAAAACCCATGTCCGTTATAGAGAGAAATAAACATATCCTTTTACTACGACCGTACTAACTTCTATTTTGAAACAGAGGAAGAAGATGGCTTTCGAAATATGGCATCTCCAGAACACAGACCAAAACCCTATTGTTCAGATGGGCTTGTTTATGGATGCTGACGGCATTCCACTGCCTTCTCCATGTTTCCAGCAACCAGAACGAACAGCCGTCTCTTTGCACCTTTAGAGAAGAAGATCATATCAGATTTCGGTATCGATAAACTTGTTGTATGTACTGACTCTGGCTCTCGTCTGCACCAAACAGGAGATTCAATGATACAAAAAGCGAAAGTTTATCACTACGCATCAATTAAAAAGTTAAAAGACTTTAAAAAGAGTTCTGCCTTTCAGATGAGGGGTGAGAAAGACGGGAAGTAAAAACCTACAGAATAAGTGAGCTTGATCCTGTAGAAGACTACTACTACCTTCTATAAAAGACAGGTGGATTAATGAAGACGGCCTTGACAGCATCTTATTATTACATTTTCTCTAAAATACCAGGCTTACCAGAGAAAAATACGAGGAAGACAGATTGAAAAAGCGAGCAGTTGTCTTGACCACCCTTCAACCCTTACAAAAAGGTCCGCAAACGATTATAAACGCCTATTATCACAAGAGCATATCACAAGGCATGGGGAGATGGCAGAAAAATCCCTCATAAAGTTAGATATGAAGAAGATCGCTGAGGAAGAACTGTATGATGGCTTTTATGCTGTATGTACAAACCTTGAAGACAATGCAGAATCTATTGTTAGAATCAACCACAAGCGCTGGGAAATCGAAGAGTGCTTTCGTATTATGAAAACCGAATTTAAGGCAAGGCCTGTTTACCTCTCAAGAGAAGACAGAATTAAGGCTCATTTCCTAACTTGTTATGCTTCCCTTGTACTATATCGGATTCTGGAGAAGAGGCTTACAGCGCAGTCCCCTGAAGTAAGCTTTTCATGTCATGAGATCATACAAACACTTAGAAATATGAACATGTTGGTATCTCTGGGTGATGGATATATTCCGTTTATGAAAGAACAGACCTTACAGATGCATTACGATGAAATTTCAGGTTTCAGAACTGACTTAGAGATTGTGTCAAACAGAAATATGAAAAAATTTTTTACAAAGATGAAAAAGAAGAAAAAATAGCCACATTTTCTTGCATATATAAAGGCTCTAAAACCCAGATTATAAAATGGATTAGAGCCTTTTTGATTGTTACAAGTGTCAAAGATGGGAGTATATCACATAATTTCACAAATTACAAGACATTACTTTTTAACAATATCTAATCCTTTCAAGTGCACTGTCAAGGAGCCAAAAAGCTCTAACATGCTCCTAAAGCACTCCTCAGCCTCTCCTTCAATCCACTTGACGGTTCCCTGCCAGCTTGCGTTATTCCTGTACTGAATCCTGATGGCAAATGTCGCAGCCTTTCCTCTTGGAACCTGTGCCTTTTTCAGATATATGGGTCTCCCTCTCATCGGACTGAGTCCTTTCTTAAAGCTTCTCTCTCCATTCCACTCATTGGACATCCTATTTCATCCATAAGTGTATCAATTTCTTTTTATAAGATGCTGAAAACTTTTAACCTCTACACTCTGCTTCAGGAAAAGGATTGTAAAGCTTTCCACAAAAATCAACGCTGTTATATTCGTCAATAGCTATTATGCTTGTTCTAAATTCTTCGGAAAAATGAATTCTCTTGGTGCCTACGCCGCTCATAAATACCTCCTCTGCCTATTCCCCTATTATAAGCAATAACGGTTACATTTCGGTTACATTTTGCCAAAAATCAAACATTTTTAAAACTTTTTCAGATTTAATGGATTAATTAAGTTCTAACCTCTATAACAGGGCTTCCTTTCCTTCGATATAGTCCCTTGTTATAGTAACCTTGCCTATATTGTTGTCCTTTGGTATTTCATACATAATGTCAAGCATAAACTCTTCTATAATGGCTCTAAGCGCTCTTGCTCTGTCTTTCTCTCAAAGCGCCCTCTCAGCAATAATCTCTTTGGCATCTTCAGAAAATTCAAGCTTAACCTCATCCAGTTCAAGAAGTTTTTCATACTGCTTAAGTATAGCATTCTTTTGGTTCTGACAGCACTCTGATAAGCATATCCTTATTTAGCTCATCCACTGCAAATACAATAGGAAGCCTTCCAAGGAACTCAGGTATCATACCGTACTTCCTTAGATCATCCGTAGTCACCTTGCTTAAGATATTTTTCCTCTTTGTCATACTTATCCTTAAGGTCAGCCTTGAAAGCCCTATGGCCGCTCTGCTTATTTAGCCTTGCCTTTACTATATCGCTAAGATCAGGGAAGGCTCCACCGCAAATAAAAAGTATATTCCTTGTATTGATTGTTGCCATAGGAACCATTGCATTTTTACTTGTTGCCCCCACAGGTATCTCTACCTCAGAGCCCTCAAGGAGCTTTAATAGTCCCTGCTGCACGGCTTCTCCACTTACATCCCTGCTGTGAGTATTCTTTTTCTTAGCTATCTTATCTATCTCATCGATAAACACGATTCCATGCTCTGCCGCCTCACATCATTGTCAGCATCAGCAAGAAGCTTACTTAGTACCTCCACATCATCTCCGATGTAGCCTGCTTCCGTAAGAGTGGTGGCATCGGTTGTTGCTATAGGCACCTGTAATAGTCTTGCAAGATTCCTTACTAAGTAGGTCTTACCGCTTCCGGTTGGTCCTATCATAGGGCATATTGGACTCTCTATCTCAATATCTTCTTCTTTTCTGTTCTTCTCCGCAGCTACTCTCTTTATAGTGGTTGTATACTGCAACTGATATCTGCTTTTTGCAAGCTCCTGTCCTATAACATATTCATCAAGCTTTTCCTTGATAATATGAGGCGCGAGGATATTATTAAAGTCAATTTCTGCCTTAGGCTTCTTTTTCTTGGGTTTCTTTTTCAGGTTGCTCTGTCCGCCAAACATATCAGGCATAGAAACCAAAAGCTAAACACAGGAGGACTTTTGTTTTCCATCGTCCTTCTCTCTTCATCCTGTCCTTCTACAGGCTTGTCACCATCCTCGTCAGTAGCAACAACACCATCCTTATTGTCCCCATTATTATTTACATTAGCACCATTACCGCTATTTACCCCGCTAAACATATCCGGAGTAAAGCCATCTCATATTAAAATAATCCGCCATAGGATATGAGTTAAACGCATTGATTGTCTTTTGGAGGCAGTCGTTGCATATAGTTATATTAGGTGGCAGGTGCAGCAGCTTCCTGCTTTTGCTTTCAGGTCTTCTGCACTATAACAAATTTCTTCTGTCATCTTTTTATCCTTTTCTATCATTACTAAATATGGGTGTCAAACTACCCTATACCCACTAAATCCAATGCTTATAGTATAACTCTTTGAAGTACATATTTCAATAGTATGTTATAGATGATGTGCGGTCAAAAGTATATTACCCCGATTGATACAGGATTGCCATAGCTATGCTTTTCGCAATCCTAATAAAATATTCTTGTTACGCTCACTTTGTGCGTAAAAATGAATGCTTACAAATGAAGGGATGCAGCTACTGCATCGCTATCCCTCATCTGTTTCTTCGGTTTCATCACGGGAGTTTGACAACCTAATCCGTTATGAGGTTCATCAAACCAGATATGGCTTATGTCAAAATCTTAAATTTATGCTTGCACGTTCCACTCCGATACGTTATAATAGTATTGGAGGATAATACTATGAGATTAGGATGGACTACCGGAAAATATTCAATTACCTATCGTGCTGTTAAAACAGTTAGAATCAATGGGAAAAACAAAACTCAGATTGTTAAAACCTTCGGTTCAGAAAAACAAATCTGCGAGATGTATGGCGTGAAAGATGCAAAAGCCTGGGCTAAAGAACAGGTGCGTATTATGAATGAAGTTGAAAAGAAGATTCCGCAAATATTTAATATTGAGCTCTGTGCCGCTAATGCCTTAGTATAATGAACAGCATAGGTTTAATGGCGGATATCTTTTTCCTTCAGGATATTTATTATGAATTGAGCATGCATAAGATTTGCCGTGCAATCTCTGCGAGACACCCATTCGAGTACGACCTGAATGACGCACTTTCACGTCTTATATACAGCAGAATACTTTTTCCGTCATCAAAAGGAATAGCTTTGAAGAGTCAAAGCGTTTTTATTGAACAGCCCTCTTTTGAACTGCATAGATGTTTACCGCTCATTATCAGTGATAGCTGAAGAGGCTGATTATATCTCAGAGCCGCATGAAACAGCACTGCAGTGCAAAAACGAAATACTCAAGTAATCTATTATGACTGCACAAATTTCTACTTTGATCGACAATGAAGAGGATGATAAGCAGTTTGGCAAAAGTAAGGAAAACCGCCCACTCCCCTATAGTAGGAATGGGGCTGTTTCATGGATAGCGATGGTATTCCTATATCCTTTTGCATTTATCCCGGAAACCGCAATGAACAGACCACTATGATTCCGCTTGAAAAGAAGATGCTTTCTGGATTTGATATGTCCAAGTTTGTTGTCTGTACAGATTCAGGACTGTCATCTGCAACAAACCGGGTATTTAATTCCTACAACAGCGAAAAACAGCATGCGTGGTATATAACAACACAGCCTATCAAAAATACTTAAAGACTTCTTACAAAGAGTGGTGTATGGCTGATGACGGATGGCTTCGATGGTGATAGAAGGCAAAAATATAGAATATCAGAATTAGACAGTGAAAAGGATAGAGACAAGATTTTCTACAGATCGCGTTGGATTAAAGAGAGGTATAGTCCATACAGACGAGTGGCGACAGAAAACAAATAATCGAACAGAAGCTCATTGTTTCATACTCCTTAAAATACCGTGATTTCCAGCGCCATGTTACGTGAGAGGACAGATTGAAAGAGCTGCGAAAAATGATTGAAAAAGGACGTTCTTCGATAGAAAGAAAAACAAAATGATCCTAAACGATTTATAAAAACCGACCATACAACAAAGTACGGTGAGATTGCAGATGTATCCATAAACAGCATAGACCAGTCATATATTGAAAATGAAGAAAATATGATGGTTTCTACGCTGTATGCAACCTTAATGACAACATAGGTAGTATAGTCAGGGCAAACAAGCGACGTTGGGAGATTGAAGAATGCTTTAGAATAATGAAAACTGATTTTGAAGCACGTCCTGTATATTTAAACAGGAAAGACAGGATACTAGCCCATTTCACAACCTGTTTTATTTCATCTTATTGTATACAGGTATCTTGAAAAGAAACTTAATAATAAATATACCATAGACCAGATACTTCCTACCCTTCAGGAAATGGATTTCATAAAGTACGAGGCAAAGGTTATCGAGCCCATTTACCAGAACAGAACTTTCACAGATGCACTGCACGATGCATTTGGGATTCTGTACATCTAAACAGATAGTTCAATATGAGGAATATTTTTCTCAAACAAAAATAGATAGTGTAACGTGCATATGTATATTTTCTAAAGCCCTGTAACCTCGCTTCTATAGCGAATTACAAGGCTTTTTCTTAAAAAGCTGTCAAAGACGGGATATTTCAATAGTATGTTATAAGATGATGTGCGGTCAAAAGTATATTACCCCGATTGATACAGGATACATAGCTATGCTTTTTCGCAATCCTAATAAAATATTCTTGTTACGCTCACTTTGTGCGTAAAAATGAATGCTTACAAATGAAGGGATGCGCTACTGCATCCTTTATCCTCATCTGTTTCTTCGGTTTCATCACCATCAGGCACATAAGCGACAATGTCACCTATTTCACAATCAAGCAGCTTACACAAATTTGTTTATAGTTGCGGTGGTAATAGTCCGCCTTTTTCTTATGTGGTTAGCTGCGAATTACTTACGCTCATGTTGCATAATCAATTTGTACTGCGAAATCCTCTCTCCTTCAAAACCTTCCAAAACCCATCATAACTAATAATAATAATCACCTCTTCTAACTTATTATCAGGTTTTCAAAGTTACTAATACCCTCATTATTCAAGTCTAAATTCATCAATGAGGGTAAGATGATTTCTCTAGTCAAAACAGCTCTTGATTATTTCTATTACTACCTCCTGCCCTTAGGGTCCCATCTTGATGTCACTAGGCAGGCATAGCCCTCTGTCAAATATATCCGAGCCTACATCCGTAAAGCCAGCTCCAAGTTCTCTTATGCTTCCTTTATCTGTAATAAAATCCTGCCTCTAAAATAAGGCTGCAAATGCATAGGCTTCCATAGGACGGCTCTCTCACATTGTAGGCAGCAAAGCACATCCCTAATCTCCTCAGGTGAGGACTTACCCAGCTCTTTTTAGATAAAGCTTGTCCTTAAAGTCCACTTCCTTGTACTTTCTTCCTAAGCTCTATAGGGGCTTAAGGCCTCATCTAAAAAGCCTGCTTCCCTTACAGCAAAAGAATTGGTTCCTCCGCTCCTGTCTCCGCATAATTCGGTCTAAATCTGCTCCTGTCCTGAGGTGCCATTGCATCTTCATCTATAATGAGACAGGACAGCCAATAATGAGGCTCTGCTTCATCAAGTACCGGATTCATCTTCACAGGGCAGATTCTTCAGCCTTCTTTATAAATCTCATAAATCTCTCTCTCCCCTATGCTCATCCAAATGAAAACAGCTGTCCCCTACCTATACCGGCAAGAATGTTTGACAGCCTGTAATTATAGCCAAGCTCCTCGTGCTGGTACCGGGATAGGGTTCCTGGCTTGGGTAGCTAAGAACTTTGCCTTATCTATAGATGCTGCATCCTCGGAAATAAGCATTCCTCCACCTGAAGTGGTTATTATCTTGTTTCCGTTGAAGCTTATTACGTTGTAATGTCCAAATGTGCCGGTCTTTCTTCCCTTGTACGACGCTCCGAATGACTCTGCCGCATCTTCTACAAGCACGGCGCCGTATTCATCGCAGATAGCTCTGATTTCATCAAGCTTTGCAGGGCATCCCGTAAGGGTTGACCACAACCACGCATTTTGTATCAGGGTATTTCTCAAAAGCCTTTCTAAGTGCCACAGGGCTCATATTCCAGCTTTCTAATTCACTGTCTATAAATACCTGCTCTCCCTTTTCGCAAGATACAGGATTTACCATGTCATCAAAGGTTAAATCTGAGCAGAACACCCTGTCACCTTCGCCTACACCCGCAAGCTTATATGCAAGATGCAGTGCTGAGGTCCCTGATGCAAGACCTGCTGCGTGAAGCCCTCCTCCTAAGTATCTACAGACTCCACTTTCAGGTTCATCGAGATTTTTGCCTATGGTAGTGACCCAGTTCTGTATCAAAAAGCCTCTTTTACAAAGGCCTGCTCCTCACCGTGCATGGTTTGGAGATGACAGCCATATCCTTTTTGTCAAATTTCTTAAGTTCCATCTTGTACCTCCGAACCTCTGAACATTATTAATAAATATACACTGAAACCCTTAAATATTCAAGTATCCCTTTAATTTTCATATAAAAACTTTTAAAATCACAATATGCATTTTCTTCAAATTACTTTTTAAGCTGATAAATTTTTAAAATTCCACAAAATCACAGCACAAAAATAGCCCGTTTATTTAATTTTATTATACTGGTAATAATTATCCGTAAATGGTACAATAATCCCGAAATTGGGTTTTAACCAAGGAGATATTATGATACTATCAACTACTCCGTCTTCAGACGGTTTTTATGCCCGGTGAATACGAGCCTCATCTTGGAACCATCATATGGTATGGCCAACCAGAGCCGGAAGCTTTCCCTACAGCGGTAAGGAGGCCAAGCCTGCATTTGCAAGATAATAAAAATATAATCAAACACGAGAAAATGTTTTTAGTCTGTGATGAAGCCCATAAGGATGAGCTATTTGATTATTTTTAGTGAAAAGGACTTTGCTCCTCGGAAATATCGAGGTGATAATAGCAGATACAGATGATGCTCGAGCTAGGGGACACCTCTCCTACCTTCGTTATAGATGATAGAAGTGAGGGGAATCGACTGGGTTTTAATGCCTGGGGCGGTGATGTGAGACGGGCTTTTGCCCTAACTATGATAATGATGATGCCCTAGCCTCAGTATTTTGCAAAAATACAATTATGATTATTATGACTTACATAGTAAAAGGCTTCGTACTGGAGGGAGGCTCCATACACTCAGACGGCGAGGGTACCATCCTTGTAACCGAGTCCTGTCTGCTAAGTAAGGGCAGAAATCCAAAGCTTACTAAATCAGAGATAGAAAATGTCCTTCTTACCTATCTTGGAGCAAAGAAGATAATCTAGCTTCCATACGGCATATATAACGATGAAAACCAACGAACATGTTGACAACGTCTGTGCCTTTTGTAAAGCCCGAGAAGTAGTCCTTGTCTGGACATATGATGAAAAAGACCCACAGTATGAGATGAGCCTTGCAGACTTAAAGCTTCTTGAGAGGGAATGCGATGCCAAAGGACGTAAAGTTAAGAGTTCATAAGCTTCCTATCCCAAAAAGCCTATACTCGTTACCAAAGAGGATATAAAAAGGCTATGACTTTGAAGAAGGCGAAGCCGAAAGGAGTGTTGGCGAGAGGCTTGCCGCAAGTTATGTAAACTTCTATATTACAAACGGAAATGTGTTGTGCCGGCATTTGGTGATGAAAATGACGGTAAAGCAGTGGATATGCTTAAGGAGCTTTTCCCGGACGAGACATAGTTCCAATCAAGTCCAAATGTGCATACTCGTAGGCGGAGGTAACATACACTGCATTACAGGACAGGGTTCCTCTTGCTAAGAACAGAAAGGATAAATAATGAGAAAACTAACAGTGGCTGCTAGTTCAGATGAGCTGCTCAGTAAATCCTGAAGAAAGCATCAAAAAGGCTGAAGACACTGGTAATGGAGGCGGTAAACAAAGGGTGCTAAACTCATCCTCCTTCCTGAACTCTTTGAAAGGCAATACTTCTGTCAGGAAAGAAGATACGATTACTATGGATTTGCAAAAACCTGTCTCATGGAAAAACACGAGGCGGTAAAGCATTTCATTGATGTAAGCAGAAAAACGGTACAGTGCCCCTATAGCATATACGAAAAAGGACGGCAATGTGCTCTACAACACTGTAGCAATGCTTGATAGCGGTAACTTCCTTGGTCATATAGAAAAACCCATATGCCTGATGACCACTTCTATCAGGAAAAATTCTATTTACACCGGGAAACACCGGTTTTAGGGTACTTTGATACCACAGCAGGCAGGGTTGGTGTAGGAATATGCTGGGACCAGTGGTTCCTGAAACCGCAAGAAGCCTTCACCGTTAACGGAGCAGAAATCATCCTCCTACCCTACTGCAATCGGCTCTGAGCCTGTGCTTAATACGGACAGCTGTGGACATTGGAGGAGAACCATGCAGGGACATTCTGCTGCCAATATCATCCCTGTGGCGGCGGCCAACAGGATAGGCACAGAAAAACGTCACCCCTTGTGAGGCTAACAACAATCAGACCTCATCCTCTACCTTCTATGGTTCATCTTTTTATTACAGATATGACGGGAGAGCTGGTAGAAAGTGCCGGTAGAACAAGCGAAACTGTGCTTGTACACAGCTTTGACTTAGATGAAGTAAATACAGCAAGGCTTGAATGGGGCCTTATGAGAGACAGAAGACCTGAGTGCTATGGAGATATCGTGAGATAGCAAGAAAGAATCCTGCTTCGCAGGATTCACCGCCTGCGACGGGTCGCGTGAGCGACATCTACATATCCGCCGCAGTGCGATCCCTCGGAGAGATTTTTTGTTGACGGGTAATTTCAGAAATTTCCTGTCAAATAAAAAAGACCGCAGAAACTATTTGATTTCTGTGGTCTATATTTTTGTATTTCTATCATCCTTGCTTTGTGATATCACTTTAACTTTATTACCATTTCCACAGGGTTGTGGTCTGAATTCTCGAAACCAAGCCCCAATGTTTTTATGAGATATGACCTCCACATTTTTAGAAACAATGAACCCGTCTATTACATAAAACTGGAAATTTTTGTCATTTTTGTCATAGGCTCTGTCAAGAGAGCGGCAGGTCGGTGTGGAAAGCATCCATATGGGGCTAAAGTCATCTCTTAGCTCTTTTTGCATCAAACAAGCCCGGCTTCCATACTCCTGTGGCGCCTACTTCGTACTTGCATCACATCTACTCCGGAAAATGTCTGATTAAAGTCTCCACCGGCTACTACATAGTTGCCAGCCTCATACTCTTTTTCATAGTCTCAATAGAATACTTGTTCTGAGCCTCCCTGCCGGCCCCATCATCGCAGGCCTCAAGATGAAGATTGATGACAACCAGCTTCTTTTCACTTCCGCTTATAGGAAGCCTTAGGGGCGAAGGCATCTTTTGAGATTGCAGGTACTGCCAGGCCACTAAACGGACTAGGGCAGACTTATCCTCTCGCACTTTCAACCTTGCCCACTAAGCGACATAAGTCCTGCTGCCACATTCCTAAGTGGCGGAATAGGGTAAGGTATAAATAAGGCCTTATGGTTATATGCAAACGAAGACAGCCTGTCCGGAAACATACCTGAAATAACATCTTCTTCATCTACATTGTAGCTGCGGTATGACTTTCTATCTACTTCCTGAAGTAAGGTAATATCAGCGCCTTCATCTCTTAATTCTTGTGTTATCTTACTTACGTTTACATTCATCTCTTCCTTAGTCTGGCTTACCACCTTTGTGCCGCCATCCATGAAAAAGTCAGCAGTAGCACCAAGGTTGCAGTAGCCTACATTCCAGCTAAGGAACTTAATCTCTTTAGCAAGACCTGCCTCATCAAAAGCCTGTCCCTTTAAGGAGAGCTTCTCTATGTTGCCTGGCTTGTACTCGGTAATTGTAAGTACAGCGAGCAATCCCAGTACAGCCAACATCAGAATAATTATTATAGTAAAACATACTCTAATGCAAATCTTAAGAGTTTTGCTCATCGTCTATCCTTTTTACTTCCGTTATTTGCACCGTCCTTAAAATCTAATAATCCTCTGTCTATCATATTTTCAACGATAGTTTTTTTAACATGCACATCAAAACAAAGCGAAGCAATGAAAGCAAAGTTGGTGAGATACCTTCTCTTCTCTTCATCTTCTTCATCCTCAAAGCTATCCTTCGCCCTATCAAACGTCTTTAGTACCGACCTCGAAATATCGGTTGTAGCACCTTTGCAAACCTCAAAAACCTCATCATAAATATCACTTAACGAGACATCTTCATCCTGCTTTGAAAAGAAATTCTCGGTAAGTGGTGTAAGAATGCTATAGATATCCTTTATGGACAATACATTCTTAAAATAATAAATGAAAATCAGAAGCAGCATATGGTCCGTGCCATATTTTTTCTTATCAGGGAAGGAAGCAGCTTGTTTTTGGTGTAGTTATTAATCATGGCCTTGGTAAGCATCTTGTCACCATCATATCTTTTTAAGCGATGCAAAATGGTCATCCATAAACTTAATAACCTGATCCATATAAAGGTCAATCTCCGGTATATCCTCAATCTTGATATAATCGAGAGACCTTATTCTACTCGCTACTTCCTCAATGAATTCCTTCTTGTCTTTTTTGTTCATTGCCCTTTTGAGTTAGCAGGGTTCTCCTTCTCTTCCTTTTTCTGCTTCTGCTTCCATGTTCATCGAGATTTCATCCCCATAAACATCATCGAAAATCATCTTCAAAATCTACAAGCTTGTCCGGAACAGAAGTAATATACTGCGTATGCTATAGCAGCGATAAGTGCTACAGCACCTACAATAACAAGAGCAACTACATAAGGGTTGTCCTTTTTTGTCTCTTCATCCTTTGTAGGATGAATGAGAGCATTAAGCTTCACTGTGTTCAATAATTCTTCAATTTTCTTATCCATAATATTGCTCCTTTTCTATAAGATAATATCAGTATAGCATATTTTTTTAAAATAATACTATTGTCAGTTAATTTTTTTAAGCCCCGCCATCTAAGCTTCAGTTTCCTGATTCCAAAGCTTTTCTTTATCAAAAGCTAACCGTCACCACATCATTTTCCTTGTTTAGTTCAAGGACTTCGCCTTCTCCAAACTTAGCGTGGCTTACTCTGTCCCCCTCAATTACCTTGTCAGAGGTCTTAGACTCACTGCCAAAACCCTTATTGATATAAGGATTTCCCGAAAAGAGATTCCTTTTATCCTTTGAAGGTGTAAATGATATGGTACTTCTCTCAGTGTACTTACCGCCACTTCCCGCATACAGGCTTTTCATTTCTCACTCTTCTTGTACGGCTAATATCCCCTCCTGTAGACAAGAGATGTTCAGGAATTTCTCCTATGAATCTTGATGGAGGATTCCACTGTATATCCCCTCTTAGCATCCTGGAGGCGGCATTTGAGAGGTATAGCTTCTCCATAGCCCTGGTTATACCTACATAGCAGAGTCTTCTCTCCTCTTCCAGTTCACTCTCATCACCTGAGTAAATGCACATCTTGCTCGGGAATAATCCTTCCTCCATACCCACTATGAAAACCACTTTAAACTCAAGTCCCTTAGCTGAATGCAGTGTCATAAGAGTAACCTTATCCATAGTTCTCATTTTCGCTGTCCTTATTGTCAGCATCAGTTGAAAAGAGATACCTCTGTAAGAAAGCCCGATAGCCTGTCCTCATCAGTTTCATCAAGACCAATCTCATATACCGCTATCTTGTTGATAAGCTCGTCTATATTGTCAATTCTGCCCTTTGCCTCATCAGTTCCTTCAAGCTTTAACTCTTCCACATAGCCTATCTCTTCAATCAGAATCTCAAGCTCTTCCTTAAGGCTCTTACAGTGCCTGAACTCCCTTACCTTTGCCTCTATAAATGCCACGAATTTCTCTACCTTGGCCACAGCCCTGCTAAGTCCCGGTATGCTTTGTACCCTCATACAGGCTTCAAAAAACGAGATTTCTTTATCTATTGCATATTCCGCTATTCTTTCTTCTGTAGTGCTTCCTATCCCTCTTTTAGGCACATTTAATATTCTTCTTACCTGAGTATCATCTGTGACATTGTTTATTGCCTTAAGGTAGGCCAGTATATCCTTGATTTCTTTTCTGCTGTAGAAGTTGGTTCCCCCATATAGCTTGTACGGGATATTATTGTATACAAACTTCTCTTCTATGGCACGTGACTGGGCATTGGTCCTATAAAGTACAGCTATGTCAGAATAAGCTGCCTTTCCCTCACTTACGGTCCTCATAACTATATTGGCTACGCCGTCTGCCTCCCTGTCCCCTGTATCATAGGTCTTATAAGAGATGGAAGCACCGCTCTCTTTACTCGTCCACAGCCTCTTGTCTTTACGCTCTGAATTGTTACTTATGACGCCGTTTGCAGCCTCAAGTATATTGCCTGTAGAGCGGTAATTCTCCTCAAGCTTTATTACAAGAGCATTGGGATATATCTTCTCAAAGTTAAGTATATTCCTTATATCAGCCCCTCTAAACTTATATATGGACTGGTCATCATCTCCAACTACACAGAGGTTGTTCTCTATTTCACCCCTCTCATTCTCGTGGGCTGCAAGGAGCTTTAATAGCTTAAACTGAACCACATTGGTATCCTGATACTCGTCAACGAGTATATAGCGGAATCTCCTCTGATAATACTCTAAGGTATCCTTATCCTGCATGAAGAGCTCCACAGTCTTTACCAGTATGTCGTCAAAGTCAAGGGCATTGTTATTCTTCATTCGCTTTTCATACTCTATATATACCCTTGCGTGAGACATTATCGGAATAACTTGCATTCGCAGCAAATTCTTCCGCGTCTGTAAATTCATTTTTAGCATTTGATATGACGCTAAGGCAGGTCTTTTTCAGGAAATTTTTATGTGTCGATATTGAGGGATTTTAATACCTGCTTTACTACCGCCTTAGTATCATCAGTATCGTATATATTAAAATTCCTGTCATAGCCAATCTTATCTATAAATCTTCTAGTATCTTCACACAGGCTGAATGAAAGGTTGATACCCATATATTCTCTGCACCCTCTTCTATGAGCGAATCCACCCTTTCACGCATTTCCTTTGCAGCCTTATTGGTAAATGTAAGTGCAAGTATATTCCAAGGATTTTTACCCTCATGTTCTTTTTATAAGATAGGCTATGCGCCTGGTAAGCACTCTGGTTTTTACCTGAGCCGGCACCTGCTAAAATGAGCAGTGGGCCATTTTTCATCTACCACTGCCTTCATCTGTTCCGGATTTAGATTATCTAGAATATTCATTTTTCTTCCTTTACACTGACTTAATTACTTCCACTCTGGTTTACCTTATCACCATTCATACTGTCTATCCTTAGGGCAAAAATCATTGTACCATACACAGGCACCGATGGCTATGGTTCTCTCTTCCCTGTTAAGTACAGTAGTAACCACCTCTGCAAGAGTTTCTCCCTCTTCAACAGGTATCTTAATGCCTGCCATGCGGTTGGTCATTCTGGTCTTTTGACTTCCTCTATATACCCTCTTTTCAGTCTCATCAAAATGGCAGAGCAGGTATTTTCTGGTAGCAAATAGAGCTGCTAAAGCCACTACCGTAAGCAGATTTTCCAATGTAGAGGTATGCTCTACTATCATCTGCCTTGCTATGGCAAAGAGAAGCACATCTATGATAGTGCTTGGGTATGCTTACAGAGCATCTTTACAAACTCAAGTCCGATTGCAAGCATCATTGCCTTTTCAAGAAAATAACCCAGCTCTAACTTCTCTCCCATAAAAAATTCGGGAACTGCCACCGTCAAAAGCTTAAATGTCAATACAGCTATAATGATGTTCATAATTATAGCTATTACAAGCTCAAGATAATAGGTGAGCTCATAAGTCATATCCTGTAAATCCCTCTTCATAATACCCCCGTTTTACAGCTTTCCTTTAAGCACCAGTCTCTTGTCATCTGTCTGAAACAAAATAACTATCCCTGATGAAAAGCTGATTCTTACTTTATCCTTCTCAAATTCATTGCTTACACCAAGGCTGCATCCTGAACTTAGAATGAAGTTCTCAAGCTCGTACTTAGCTCCCTTTATACTAAGTCCCTTAACCGTTTCAGTAAAAGGAATCAGAGAAAAATACGCACCGAAAGCCTCTGTCCTCTTTATGGTTATATCTTTATCATCTATGCTTATTACATTGTGTTCGTCTATTATCCTTGTCCTGACCCCACCAGAAAGAGGCTTATACAAAAGCTCAATATTGGCTAAGGTATGATCAAGCCTTGTCCCCGTGGCACCAAGAAGCACAATGTCCTTGGGACTCAGGGTAAGAGCTAGTGATATGGCAAGCTCAGTCATCAGTCTCATCCTTTTCGGGATTAAATGCCTTAACTATAGGCTTCCCGTGGGTTTCAAAAGAGACTTAAAATACTTGACTACCTCTGCCTCACCGCTGTCAAAGTCTCCGACTACATAGTCTGGAACGATATCAATCTCCCTTGCTGCCATCATTCCTCTGTCAGCAGCTATAACAACATCAGGCTTATACTCTTCATAGACCTCTCTTACAAGGTCTGTGTCAGTTCGTCCTCCTGTTATAATTAGTACCTTCTTCATACATCCTCTCAATCATCTTCTTGGTATTTGCAGCTATATCTCCGCCAAAGACAGCAGTTCCTGCAACCAGCACATTGGCTCCGGCCTTTACAAGCTCCCTCTATGTTATCCTGATTTACTCCACCGTCAACTTCGATGTCTACATTAGGCGCTATTTCTCTTAGCTCCTTATCTTGTCTATGGTAAAGGTATGAACTTCTGCCCTCCAAAGCCCGGATTTTACACTCATTATAAGCACCATATCCACTTCAGAAAGTACAAGCTCGATAGCAGAAAGAGGCGTGGCAGGATTTATAGACACTCCGGCTTTAAGGCCCAGTTCCTTTATCTTAGTAACTGTTCTGTCAAAATGCTTTGTGGCCTCCATGTACTGTAATAAGGTCTGCCCTGCTGCCTTGAAGTCCTCAAGATATCTTTCAGGACTCTCTATCATAAAGATGTACATCAAATACCTGATTGCTGTATTTTCTAAGGCTCTTTATCACAGGCATTCAAATGATATGCTTGGCACAAGCTTCCATCCATCATACATCAAGGTGGGAGGTATTTTGCTCGTTTTTCCTCTGTAAAGCTTTTACCTGCTCAGCAAGCTCACCAAAGTCTGCTGCGAGTATTGAAGGTGAAAGTATGTATTCCATATTAGTATCCCTCTTGTTTGATAATTCCTCATAAATCAACTTATAGTTTTTATATCTGCTCTCGAAATCTTTCCTTCTGAGAGCGCAGCCTCTTAACACCGCAGTCCCTTTCTCCTATGTGGATACAGCCGTTAAACTTACAGTCCTTTACATAGTCTAGAAAGTCAGGGAAAATAGTCCTTAAGTTCCCTCTTATCTACATCAAAGAGTTCAAGGCTCCCAAAGCCCGGTGTATCGCGAGATATCCACCATCTCCTATGTAAAAGAGTTCCGCATGTCTTGTGGTCTGCTTGCCACGCTCTATCTTCCTGCTGATTTCCCCTGTCTCCATATTGGCCTCAGGGGCAAGGTAGATGGTAGCGTGGACTTGCCCACTCCTGCAGGCCCTGCAAGCACTGTAAACTTGCCCCTAAGGTAATCCTTTACCTCATCAAGCCCTCAGCTCTTCTTTTTACACTTATTTCAATTACCTTATAGTGAGGAGAGTAAACTCTCTAAGTTCTGTAAGCTTTAGTCTCATCTGCAGGGTCACTCTTGCTTATTGCAATGGCAACAGGAATCCTCTTTATCTCCATCATCGTCGAAATTTGTCAAGAAAGATTGAGGTTGGGTGTGAGGCTTAGCCCTGCAAATACTATAAGAGCCTGGTCGAGGGGTTCGCCACGGCAGGACGGATAAGAAAGACTTTCTCTCCTTTATCTCTATGAGATTACCCTTCTTATCCTCATCAGACAAGACTTCCAATCTCCACAATGTCTCCCACCAGTGGCTTGATACCATATTTCTAAAATATTCCTCTAGCTCTGCATTCATAGGCTTCTTCTCCATTATGTACGTAGTAGAAGCCCGCAATTGCTTTTTATTATTCTGCCTTCCATTAGTTCGCAGCCTTACTCAATTCTTGATACGCCATACCTTTGCCATCATATACCTCACCATTTACAATGAGGTAGCAGACTGCTTCACTGTCACTTGAACCGATTATATCCTCGATACGAAGCGGGAAGTCGTCATAGCGAGTGTTCCTGAGTAGACTGTGGATGTCTTTCCATCCTGATCCATCCTTACTTCGATGTCTCCACTCTCTCCGCTTTCAGCAAAGGATTCTCATCTATGGTAGCGAAGCTGAATAGAGTATAAGAAACGAGGCTTAGGGTCCCTTGCTTATACTAAGGTGTAATGAAATGCTTCAGACTGTGCCTCATTGCCACCTGGTATATCCTGGCTTATAACAAGTCCCTTTTTGACGCTGTCATCTTCCTTATACTATAGAAGCCTTAAATCCTGCACCGCTCAAGAGCATTGGTTGCATCAGCTTCACTCTTTCCTACTACGTTTTGGTCAAAGAGTCTGCTTATTTTCAGGTCCGGTACTAACTAGGATTGTGATAGTATCACCCTCTTTGGCAGCTGAACCTATAGCAGGAATCGTATCTATAACGCTTCCTTCATCAACTGTATCACTTGCCTTCTCTTCTACTTTAACCACAAATTTCAAGCCTTCAAGAGTAGCTATTGCACTGTCCTTGGTAGCATTTCTTATATCAGGAACGCTGCTTGTATCCTCACCCTTGCTGACTGTGATAATAACTTCGTCATCCTTCTTAATCTCAGACCCTTCCAGCAGGCTCTTACATCCATAACTGTTTCTTTTCAAATTCCCTTTGAGCTCTCAGATTCAAACTTGTAGTTAGTAGCCGCATCTGAAAGGATGGAAATTGCTCTGCACGTGTACGTCCCTTAAGTGCAGGAACTGTTATAACTGCTGATTTTTGATGCAGTCTCAGAAGCTATTGACGAGAAGGTGATGCGCTGGCTTTGGCTGTTAGATATAAGCGATGAATCTCCACCTCTACCTCCAAAGAGGTTGAAGCCCTTTACCAAAAGAGTACTATAACAACGATGGCAAGAATCAGCAATAGCGCAATTCCTCCAAAAAGGATGAGCTTTTTCCATCTTAGGATCAATGGTCTCCTCATCATCCTCAGGGAAGTTTCACGGATATTGCGTGGTTCACGCTTTTTGACAGGTTCACCAGCCCTGTTCGTGTTATTATATCTGCCCTTTTTAATGGTCTCAAGCTCCTCTCCTGATATGTTTATAGTAGGAGAATCAGTAACTGCCGCCTGAGAAAAGTTGACATAATCTCCTTCCGAGTTCAGCAATTGCCTTCTTGAGGTCGGCAATTAGCTCTGTAGCTGTGAGATATCTGCGCTCAGGCTTCTTCTGCATACATTTTTGAGAACAATCTTTTCTGATGACTTAGGGTACCTCAGGATCAAGCTCTCTAAGAGGCATGGCCTCTTCATTGATATGTAAAAGAGCTACTGATACAGTATTATCTGCGGCAAAAGGCATCTTGCCGGATATCATTTCATAAAGGGTAACTCCAGGTGAATATATATCACTCTTTTTCATCTGAATATCCACCTCTTGCCTGCTCAGGAGAGATGTGAGTGAACTGAGCCGACTGTCCTGCTGCAATGGTATTGGAGGTAGCAGCCTTGGCTATACTCAAAGTCTGTGACCTTTACCTTGCCTTCCTTTGAGATAATAATGTTCTGAGGCTTGATATCCCTGTGTATGATATGGTTGGTCATGCGCTGCTCCATGTCTCTGTGCTATCTGAATGGCAATGCCCCAGCCTCCTTTTAGCTCAAGCTTGCCCTTTCTTTCAATGAACTTCTTAAGTGTTATACCCTCAACAAGCTCCATTACGATATAATGAAGGCCTCATCTTCTCCTACGTCATAGACATTTACTATGTTAGGGATGTGACAGCACTGCAACAGCCTGAGCCTCTGCCCTAAACTTAGACACAAAGTTCTTATCAGAGCTATACTCCTCTTTAAGCACCTTTATGGCTACCTGTCTGCTACTCAGTATCCATTGCTTTGTACACATCAGCCATTCCGCCTGAACCGACCAGACTGATAATTTTCACACGTTCTCCGATTAATCTACCTTTGTTTAACATATTTTTACACCTCTATCATTACTACTGTTGCGTCATCTTTTTCCGCCATTGTTTACAGCAGTTTCTATTAGTTTTTGCAAATTTCCGATAATTCTTGTCAGCTCCCTGCTATTTCCTCCAACGTCCTCCTCATCCATCATATTGGAAACACCGTCTGAGCATAAGAAAATCCGGTCTCCCTTTGTTAGCTTTTACCTCAAAGAAGTCTACCTCGATATCAGGCTCAACTCCAAGCGCTCTGGTGACCTTGTTCTTATGTGGGTTAAACCTTGCTTCTTCTTTCTTTATTAACCCACTCTTTATCATCTCTTCAACTACCGAATGATCCTCGGTTATCTGAGACAAAGCCTCGTTTTGAGATCACAGAGCCTTGAATCACCAACATTTGCAATATATAAAATGTCATCCTTAATGGTAGCCAGTACAATCGTAGTACCACAACCCTTTAGCTCTTCGTTTGCTTTGGTCTCTTTTCCCTTATCCCCTCATTAGCCGCCGTTATAGCTGACCTTATAGTGGATATTATCGAACCCCGTTATTCTTCAGAATGTAATCTTTTACGCTGTCTACACAGAATCTTGAAGCAAGTCACCCCATTGTAACCTCCCATCCCATCTGCCACAATGAACAGATTGGAAAGTTCACCGACTGCCCTTCTTCACATAGTAAACTGTCCTGATTAACACTTCTGTTTTTCCGGCTCTGGATTCAGAAAAATGTTTTTCATCTATGTGTCTCCTTCTATACTCACAGAGACAATTATGCTCTTCACCGTATAATAAAGCAATGCTGCAACTAAACCCTTTCTTCCCCACAGCAATTACAGCTTACTTATTCTCATTCTCCATATATTCTTTTCGAAGTTGTCCACAGGCTGCATCTATATCCTGTCCCATCTCCTCTCAATAGTAGCATTTATTCCTTTATTTTCAAGTATCTTCTTAAACCTGAGCACTCCCTTGGGTGCTGAGCTCCTATAGGCCCGCTCCTTTATAGGGTTAATAGGTATGAGGTTTTACAGTGGAGTTCTTTCCCTTAAGAAGCGCCGCCAGCTTCTCTGCATTTTCCGGAGTATCATTTTCACCGTCTATCAGGCTGTATTCGTAAGATATCCTCCTACCGGTCCTCTCAAAATAGTAGTCCGTAGCCTCAAGTATCTCTTTGATTGAGTATTTGTTTGCTATAGGCATTATCCTTCTTCTGTCTTCATCCGTAGGTGTATGCAGGAAATCGCAAGAGTAATAGCTAGGTCCTTGTCTGCAAGCTTCTTTATATTTGGGACAATGCCACAGGTGGAAACTGTAATATTTCTCTGGCTTATATTTAGCCCATTCTCATCTGTAATCATCTCCAAAAAACTTAAAGCAGGTTGTCAAAAGTTGTCAAGTGGCTCTCCTGACCCATCACAACTATATTGCTTACTCTTTCGCCTGTTTCCCTCTGGAATGGTATAAATCTGTGACAGCATCTCAGATGGTGCAAGCTGTCTTGAAAGTCCAAGCAGGGTAGAAGCACAGAAGGTACATCCCATCCTACAGCCCACCTGCGACGAAATACAGACTGAATTGCCATATCTGTACTTCATAAGCACACTTTCAATCACATAGCCGTCATAGAGCTTGAATACAAACTTGGATGTATCACCCGAAGCTGAGTCTTTTCTAGCCACTTCCAGTAATCTCAGTAAAAGGCAGCCTCCTTTAGTTTATTTCTTTAGACAAGCGGAACATTGGTCATCTCGTCATAGCTTTTTACCAGCTTTTTATGTATCCACTCATACACCTGCTTAGCCCTAAACTTAGGCTCACCAAGTTCTCCTATCAGAGACTGAAAGCTCACTAAAATCAAGGCTTACAATATCTTTTCTTTCCTCTGTCAAATTATTCTTCCCTCATAAATTCTGAACAAAAATCCATCTGTTCCAAGTTCTCCCGGAAACAGCCTTATAAAGCCTTTTTGCTTCGTTTACAAGTCTTTTCGCCGTCTTTATACCTATCTACGTACCTCTTATTTTATCCGAAAAATCCACCGCTGAAAAAGCCTTTGAATTCTGAAATAAATGTGAAATTTTCCTCATTCTCTGCCTTTGTCATAGTGCAGGTGGAATATATAAGCCTTCCGCCCGTTTTTCACATACCTCTACAGCATTCTCAAGGATTTTCTTTTGAAGTATGGCTAGCTCCCTTATCTTATCCTCTGTAACATTGTATTTTATATCCCTTTTCCTGCCCATAACTCCAAGTCCTGAGCAAGGCAGGTCGCAGATAACAGGTCAAATCCATCTAAAAATCCGGATTGTATAAAGAGGCGTCATTTACCACTGGTTCTTATCTTATCGGTGCCAATTCGTCTTACTTTGTCTTCAATCAGCTCTGTCTTACTTTTCGGTGATGTCACAGGAGATTATCTCATCTACCTCTTCCATCCCTGCAAACAACAGGCTTTTTCCCCTGCCAGGCAGCAGCACAGAGGTCAAGCACTCGCGCCCCTTAGGAAGACCCACAATCTTACCGATAAACTGTGAGCTTTCATCCTGAATCACAAAGTCACCATTTTTCAAAGCTCTCAAGGAAGCCTAGGTTGTCAAGTTCAAGTATCCTTACGCTTTCAGGAAAGATTGTATCGCTGCCTGTCTTAACTCCTTCACCTTCAAGCTTCTTTATCAGCTCTTTTCTATCTCCTTTTGTGGCTCTGGCAGTCAGTGGTCCTCTTCTCTTCAAATGCCTCTAGTATCTCCTCTGCCTTCTCACTGCCATAATCCTTTATAAAGTGCTCCACTACAGCCTTAGGGTGGAATACTTTATCTCAAGGTATGATATTATCCTTATTTTTATCTGGAAGTACTATGTTATCCTTATTTCTTGCTATATTTCTTAGTACTCCGTTTACAAAACCCGATAACCCGTAAGCCCTCTTTTCTTAGTAAGCTTTTTACCGCCTCATTGATAGCCGCACTGTCAGGTACCCTGTCCATAAAGAAGAGCTGATATGCACCGTCATTTTCTAAGAGAAGCATAATAACAGGCTTTATCTTCTTTTACAGGGGTTTTGAATATCCATCTATAATGTAATCAAGATACAGCCTCTTTTCAATGGTTCCCTCGATAAAGCCTTGTAATAAAGCCCTTGATGGCTTGTCAAGATGAGGTAACTATCAAGAGTATCTTTTAAGCTGCAGTGTGGCTACTTACCCTCCCTAAGGGAAAGAACATGTCAAGCTACTTCTCTTTCGTTAACAGCCATAATTATACACCAAGTTCCTGTCCTATATTAAGAGTGCTTCCCTTAGGAAATCACCCGCACTCATTCTCTTTTACCCCTCAGCTGTACCTCAAGCACCTCTATAGCACCTTCTGCCACAGGCAACGGTAAAAGCTCTCCTTGCCTATCCCTATTACACTTCCTGCCTTTCCGCTTCCTCTACAGGCTTTTACCTTCCACAGCTTAAGCGTCTTTCCTGAAAGCAGGGTATAGGCACCAGGCCAGGGATCCATTCCTCTTACAAAAGCAGTCCAAGTTCTTTAGCTGGTCTTGTAAAGTCGATAAGTCCCATCGCCTTGGTAAGCATTTTAGCATAAGCTGTAGGGCTTTCACCCTGCTTTGTAGGGGTGAGATTCCCCCTTTTCAAGCTCATCAAGGGTTTCAAGTATAGTCTCTGCTCCAAGTGCCATAAGCTTGTCAAAGAGGCTTCCTGAGGTCTCGTCCGTATCTATTTTGATTGTCTTTTTAAGCAGGATATCACCGGTATCAATGCCCTCATCCATAAGGATGGTAGTAATTCCGGTTTCCTTTTCTCCGTCAAGTACAGCCCACTGTATAGGAGCAGCCCCTATTACTTAGGAAGCAGGGAGCATGGATATTTACACAGCCAAACTTTTGGCATCTGAAGTATACTTAAAGGTATAATCTGTCCAAAGGCTACTACCACTATCACATCAGGATTGTAAGGCTCTTAAAGTCTCCACGAACTCTTCATCCCTTACCTTTAGAGGCTGATATACCTTTATCCCCTTTCCTTCTGCTACAACCTTTACAGGAGACGGAGTAGCTCTCCCTTTCTTCCCTTAGGCTTGTCAGGCTGAGTTACAACTGCTTGTATCTCATGTCTTGAATCAATCAAAAGCCTCTAAAGGAAGCTGCCGCAAAATCAGGCGTTCCCATAAATATTATCTTCATTAGTTCTCCTCATCGACAGGAAGACCTGCCGCTATCTCTGCAGCCTTTTCAGCCTCTGCATCTCCGGCATTATACACGTTGCCAATGACCTTTTCAGTATATAAATGTCCATCCAAATGCTCATTTTCATGGATTAAAGGCTCTTGCAAAAAGCTCATCTCCCTCAACTATATACTCTTCAAAGTTTCTGTTAGCTGCCTTTACCTTTACATGGCTCGGTCTGGTTACTATACCTGCCTTTCCCGGAACGCTAAGACAGCCCTCTGTTCCTGTCTGCTCTCCCGAAGTCTCGATGATTTCAGGATTAATAAATACATAAGGCATGGTTCTTTCTTCCGAGCAGTCAATAACAAATATTCTCTTTAGCACCCCTACCTGAGGGGCTGCAAGCCCACTCCGTCAGAATCATACATAGTCTCAAGCATATCATCTATCAGCTCCTGTATCTTTGGGGTATTCTCCTTCACCTCTCTGGCTCTCTTTGTTAGGATTTCATCACCAACTGTTCTTATATTTCTAAGTGCCATTACTCCTCCATTTATCTTAAACTATTATATTTATCAATATCATACCCGCTATTATGCCATTATCTTATAGCCTATGTAAAGTTTTATGGATTGCCGTGTGGCTCAAAGTCAAACTGCACGCTGACTTTACTAAAATCGAGCTCTTCTTTACATAGTCTTCAAGTAGGTTCTTAAGCCCTAACCAGTTCATCTCTATCAGGCGACTTTGGGTAGATTATCTTTCTGTAAATGTCCCTAAGCTTTAGGAATAGACGCCCATACAGGTCCATTTACCACAAAGCTCTCTGACTTTTTCTCTATTAAAAACCTGCAAGAATCTCAGCCCTCTTACCTCCCTCAGCTTTTTGCGGCAAAGAGAATAACTGCAGGAGATGGGTTTCAGGAGGTATTCTCCAAGCTTCTATATCTTATTTCCTTGGAATAAAAGTCCTTATAATTGCCTGTTGCCGCGGCCTGTATCACATAGTGGTCAGGATTGTAGGTCTGGATAACCACCTTCCCCATATCTACCCTCTTCCTGCCCTGCCCGCTGCCTGCACCAGGAGTTCGTAGGGTAGTCTCAGCTGCCCTGAAGTCCCCTAAAAACAGGGATAAGTCAGCAGCCAGTATGCCAACCAGACTTACCTTCTCAAAAGTCGTGCCCTTTACTATCATCTGAGTTCCTATAGAGGATATCAGCTTCCCCATTCTTAAGCTCTCAAGTATAACCTCGTGGCCGTTTTTCCCTGTAGTCGTGTCACCGTCCATCCTAAGCACCCTTGCAGCAGGAAATTCCTTTCTTACAATCTCCTCCACCTTTTCCGTCCCAAGTCCAAAGGTGCCTATGTATGGAGAGGAGCATTTTGGGCATTTATCAGGCATTTTTTCTTCATAGCCGCAGTAATGGCAGACCAGCCTGTCAGGTCTGTGAAAGGTAAGGCTTACATCACAGTGAGAACATTTAACTGCCTCTCCACAGCTTCTACAGGAAATGAAGCCTGCATATCCCCTTCTGTTAATAAATAGTATGGTCTGTTCACCCTTAGTTAGCCTGTCTTTTATAAGCTCTGAAAGCCTCCTGCTGATTATTGACTTGTTGCCTGCCTTAAGCTCTTCTCTTAGGTCTGTAACCTCAATCTCAGGAGGTATAGCCCCTGCTGGACGGTTTCCCAGCATAAGTACCTCTATTTCCTTATCCGAAGCCAGCTCACAGCTTCAAGGCTTGGAGTTGCAGAGCCAAGTATTATAGCCGCCCCTCCTCCTTTTGCCCTATAAAGTGCCACTTCTCTGCTGCGTGATATCTTGGGGTCTTAGAGCTCTTGTAGCTTCCCTCATCTCCTCATCCACTATGATTAGTCCAAGATGTTCAAATGGGGTAAAGAGAGCGGATCTTGGCCCTACTATTATGTCTATGTCTCCGTTCTTAGCCCTTAAATACTGGTCATACCTTTCTCCCTGTGACATCCTGGAGTTCATAATGGATATTCTCTCCTGAACCTCGCAGAAAGCCTCTCCACCATCTGAAAGCTGAGTGCTATCTCAGGTATAAGGAAGATAACCTGTTTCCTGACTTTATGACCTCCTCCATTATCTCCATATAGACTTCAGTCTTGCCGCTGCCAGTTATACCAAAAAGGAGATATCTTCCGTTTATTCCCTTCCTATAGTCATCTACAACCTTATCAACCGCCCCTTTTTGCTCTGCATTTAACTCGACCTTGCTAGTAAGCTTATCCGCAGTCTTTACCGGCTTTCTGTATAGTAATTCTTCCTTTATCTCTATGATCCCGTCTTTTTGTCAGCGAATTAAAGGCAGAGGAAGATGCCTTCTCCTCCTTTATAAAACTCTCATAGTTAAAGTCGCCCTCTATCGCTCTTCTTAGAATCTTTGCTTTAACCGTATATTTTTTTCTTTCAAATTCCCTGAGGATATCTTCTGCCTCTTCTCTGCCTTTAAGAAGAGATACAGTCCTCTCCTTTATTCTCTCTATCTTCCTTGGGGCCTGAAGCACAGAGCGAAGTGCCTCATTTACCGTACCCCCGTAGTTACTCTTAAGCCAGTAGGCAAGCTTTATCAGCTTACCCTCTATCTGAACCCCTGTTTTCAGACTTCCTTAAAGATGTCCTTTATGAGGCTTTTTGTCGATGTCAGTATCTTCCTTTACTTCAACCACAAAGGCTTTAGTTTCTCTATTTCCTCTCCCAAATGGAACTATGACTTCGGTGCCTATGAGGGCATCAGGGTTTCCAAAGCTCTCCGGTATCCTATAGCAAAATGTCCTGTCTAACTTATCTATGGATATTCCAACCACTACCTCTGCATACACCAAAATCACCTCCATTCACCTCATTTATCATTATACACATAAAGGGCAGTCGCAGCCCGGATGATTCCTTCTGCAACGGCCCTCATTAAATACTAAAACTCTCTAATTATTCCTCTTCTTCCGCTTCCTCACCGCCTACAATCTTTACCTTCTCGTGATAAAAGCTCATCAACGGCAATTGATAACGGCTTACTCTTTTCATTCGCTGCAACATAAGGCTCAGAACCTGAAATTATCTGTCTTGCCCTTCTTGCTGTAGCAAGCACTATGGAGTAACGGCTGTTTACTAACTTGCTCTCGCCCTCTTCCACATCTTTGTTTGCAACTTCCATAAGGTCTGAATAAGATGGATGTAACATCATAATGATTATTATTCCTTTCTATGTTTGCTATATTACTTTACTATAAGTTAAAAGCTCTTTTTCAGGTCATCCGTCAAAGCCTCTATAAAGCCTTTCGCTCTGTCCTTCTTGTGGGAAGCCGCCTGAATAATATGGTGGATGTCTCTTACGGCATCATCCAGATTATCATTTACAACTATGTACTCATAGTTATCTATATACTCTGTTTCCTCCGCTGCCCTCTTAAGCCTCTTCTTTATAGTGCCTGTTTCCTCTGTTCCCCTGCCTATAAGCCTCTTTTCAAGCTCCTTAGCATTTGGTGGAACTACGAAGATGAGCACAGCCTCAGGATACTTTTCTTTAATCTTAAGCGCTCCCTGTGGCTCTATCTCAAGGATAACATCCTTACCCTCAGCAAGCCTTTCTTCTACGTACTCTCTTGGAGTACCATAGAGATTGTTCACATACTCAGCCCACTCTATAAGACCGTCACTCTCTATCATACTATGGAATTCATCTCTTGTCAAAAAGAAATATTCCCTTCCATGAACTTCACCTTCTCTTGGAGCTCTGGAAGTCGCTGATATAGAGAGTGCATAGTCCTCTTCTGCCACCAGCTTCTTAACTATAGTTCCCTTACCTACTCCTGAAAATCCTGAGATTACAGAAAGCACACCTAACTTTTTCATACTCTTATTCCTTTATATAACATAATTTTAGGGCAAAGCATTTAACTTCCACCGGCGATTCTAATAGTTTTGACATTCATTGATACAGGATTTCTAAGGCTTTCCTTTTTCAAGATCCTTGCATAATATTTATAATCCACTTATTTTTGTATGTCATAACTAGTTATTCTAATCCTTTTCATTCGCTCCAGTCAAGTGTACATTTTACAGCCCTCTTCCAGCCTTTTTAGCTTGCTCTCTCTTTTCCTCTTCCATCTGAGGTTCAAAGAGCCTTCCTAACTGCCAGTTTTTCTTATCTCTTCTTTATTTTTCATAATACCCTGTTGCCAGTCCTGCAAGATATGCAGCCCCAAGGGCAGTTGTCTCCACACTTAGGCCTCCTCACATAGGTATCCATGAGTATCAGCCTGAAACTGCATAAGGAAGTTGTTGGCAGAAGCACCTCCGTCCACCTTAAGCCCTTTAATCTTAACTTTCGCATCCTCCTCCATAGCTCTAAATACATCTGCTGACTGATAGCTATGGACTCAAGGGTTGCCCTTATAAGATGCTCCTTTGAGGGTTCCTCTTGTAAGACCAAACACTGTCCCCCTGGCATATTGATTCCAGTAAGGAGCCCCCATTCCTGTAAATGCAGGAACTACGTATACTCCGTCAGCATCTTCAACTTCTAAGGCGTAGTCCTCAGACTGAGCAGAAGTCCTAATCATCCTAAGACCGTCTCTAAGCCACTGGATAGATGCTCCTGCCACGAATACGCTGCCCTCAAGGGCGTATTCTGCCTTGTCACTTGTGCTGGCTGCAATTGTTGTAAAGCAGTCCTGCCTTCGAGCTATGGCCTCACTTCCCGTATTCATAAGGATGAAGCTTCCCGTACCAAAAGGTATTTTTACATCTCCCTTTTCAAAAGCAGCACTGTCCAAAAAGTGCAGCCTGCTGGTCTCCCTGCAGCACCGGCTATAGGTATGCTGCCTCCAAAGAGGCTTGACTTTGTCTCTCCGTATATGTATGAGCTTGGCTTTACCTCAGGGAGCATGTTTTCAGGAATGTCAAATATCTTAAGTATTTCCTTATCCCACTCGAGTTTATGTATATTATACAGCATGGTCCTTGAAGCATTGCTATAGTCAGTTACGTGTACCTTTTGCCTGTGAGGTTCCAGATAAGCCAGGTGTCAACTGTGCCAAAGAGGAGCTTACCCTCTTCCGCCTTTTTTCTTGCACCCTTTACATTGTCAAGTATCCAGGCTATCTTACTCGCTGAAAAATACGCATCAGGAATGAGACCTGTAGCCTCTCTGATATAGTCTCCATAGCCTTTTCTTACCACCTCGTCTATCATATGCGCTGTACGCCTGCACTGCCATACTATGGCATTGTACACAGGCTCACCTGTCTCCTTATCCCAGACTACAGTTGTCTCCCTTTGATTGGTAATACCTATTGCTTCAATGTCTTCACAGCCTGCACCTATATTGGCCATAGCTTCTATAGCTGTAGCAAACTGTGATGACCAGATTTCCCTTGGGTTATGTTCCACGAGTCCAGGTGCCGGATAAATCTGCGTAAATTCCTTTTGTGCACTGGATACTATATTTCCACCCTTGTCAAATAGTATACTCCTTGAACTTGTTGTCCCTTGGTCTAGTGCCATCAAATACTTCCCCATAATACCTCCTTAGCTTAGCTGCCACCTGGCCTTGCTTCCATTCTCGTCCTTTGTCACTATTAACTGTTCTTCTATCTCCTGCTTTAATTCATTGACATGGGAGATAATTCCTATAAGCTTTGAGCCTCCTGCCATGATTTTTAAGGGATTTTTCACAGCCTCATTTCTTGCATTGTTATCAAGGGTACCAAAGCCTTCATCCACAAACATCATTTCCAGGTTGACTGCAGCCGCTTCTTGCCTGTATCTGGTCAGCCATACCAAGGGCAAGGGAGAGGGCTGCCTGAAATGACTCTCCACCTGAAAGCGTCCTTACATCCCTGCTTTTACCTGTTATATATGAGTATACCATAAGATCCAGTCCTTTGTTAGTACCCTGACCTGCTTTCTCTATCTCATAAGTCCTTAACTCAAACTGTCCTCCTGTCATAGAGCTAAATCTCTTGTTGGCAGATACGAGAATCTTCTCAAGATACTGTCTTTGCACAAAGGTCTCTATGTCCATCCTGCCTCCGGTCACATTGCCTGAAAGCTTCGCATAAAGTCCGCTTAGCACCCTGTACTTGTCTGCTGCATCTCCCCTGCCGCTAAGGGAGAGATTAATACCATCAAGAACATCCTTATCAGTCCTATAGTCAGCCCTTATTTCCTCCACTTCCTTATGGAGGGCATTGTAAGCCTCATCTACTGTACTAAATTCTCTCTCCAAGGCCTCTATATCAGGTTTTTCCTTATCTTTTACAGCTTCCCTCATATTGGCTAACATACCTAAGGCTGCCTTCATATTGCCCTCGTAGGCATTTATCTCACCTTGAAGCCTGTCTTTGTCGCTTCTTTTATATTCCTTAACAAGGTTCGTCCACTTTTTCCTCAGAGATATTATGACTTGCAAGAGCCTTTTTCATACTCTTCTCTCTTAGTCTGACTATTTTTAAGAAATACCGGGCAGTCTGCTTCAAGCTTAGCTATGAGGGTTTCCGTTCTTTCTTTTAGGCTCTTTGCTTCCTTACTTTTCTCTTCAACTTCCTTGTAGCAGGCTTCAGCCCCAGCCCTATTTTCTCTCTGCTCTTCCTCTGCTTTCTTTGCTTCCTCCCTGCTCTTAAACAACAGACCTGCCTCAATCTCACTTATAAGAGTCACTAAGCCCGAAACCTCCTTAGCTGTCTCAGTTTCCCTCTCCCTTGCTGTCTCTGCCTCATTCTTTAAGAGATTTTTCTTTTCTCCAGCTGTAGAAAGCTTTTCCTCAATGGCCTTTTAATTCCTTTAATCTTTGCATTTACTTCATCCTGCTCCTTTTAGAGCTCTCTTTTAAGAGTAGCCAAATCAAGCTTCAGCCTGTCAAGCCCTGCCTCAGCTCTGGCCTCAAACAGCTCTTCATTTATAAGCTTAAATAACTTATCCCTGTCTATTCTTAAATGCTCTTCTCTTTCTACTGCCTTAGTCTTAGAAGTTTCATATAAAGACAGCTTTGTATTTACACTGTCTTTAAGTCCGGATACAGCCTCCTCAAGCCTGTCAATATCCTCCTTTTTTATCTCCTCCTGTCCCTTAGGAAGAGCACAAGGCATCGGATGAGAGATGGAGCCACACACTGGGCAAGGCTCTCCCTCCTTTAGCAGGTCTCTTGCAAGCAGGCCCTGCCCTAAGCTCGTAAAACAGCCTCCTCTTAGGTATTAGCTCATCCTCAGCCTCCTTAAAAGCTAATCAGCTCCTTCTCGTAGGCTTCCTTATATTCATCTATCTTTTCTTTATCCTTAGCTAAGGTCTCAAGTTTCTTAATTAGGCTCTCTAGCTCGCTTTCAGCCATAGATAGGGTGCGAAAGCTTATTCTCAACGAGGAGGCTTCTTTTTCAAGACCTTGCATATCCTTTACTGCCTCAGTCCAAGACTTTTCAAGGCTCTCAAACTCTGTAAGCCTCTTCTTTGCTTCCTCTACCGCAGCTGCCTGTCTTTTCTTTCTGCCTCTTTAGCATCCTTCTCTTTTCTCTTTTCTTCCAGACTCTTAAAATGTTCTAAGGCAGTCCTTACCTTTTCAGCTGTGGCATTATATCTTTCTACTGCTGTAGATAGCTCTTCCCATGCCTTTTCTTTATCTTTGCAAAGCTTCTCATAAGATTTAATAAGCTCAGGCAGCTTCTCTCGGTTTAATGTGAGCTCATTTAGCAGATTTTGGCAGGCTTTTTCTGCTTCACTGAAAGACTTTGAAAAATAGCCTCAGTCTCATAAAGCTCCCTCAATCTCCTTAACCAGCCCTGCTTTTCCCCGAATCTCATCTTTTTTAGCTTCAAGCTCCCTTACCTCTGCTTCAGCCTTTATAAGACTTTCAAAAAAGCCCAAAAGCTGTCTGCCCTCAGTAAGCTCCCTGTTTATCTTATCTCTTTTTAAGAAGACCTCTTTATCTTCTTTTTCTTTATCTTCAAGGATGGCACTTAGCTCAGTACAAAGCCCCTTAAGCTCCTCCCTTGCCTTTTCAATGTCTGTGATATCCACATCCTTTTTCATCTTAAAGGCAGTATACTCCCCTATAACACACTTAGGGACTCTGATTCCGCCTATAAGCATTTCACACCTGGCGCTATATTCCATAAGCGAAGCCTTTACAGCATCGCTTCTAAGCTTTAGCTGCGCAGTCAGCTCCTTGTATATCTCTGTGCCAAAGAGTTTTCTAAATATAGCCTGCTTATCATCTCCCCTTAGCACCTCCATAAATTCGCCCTGTGCTATCATCGAAACCTGCATAAACTGGCTCTTTGTTAACTTTATAATTTCTTCTATCCTGGCATTGGTTTCTTTGAGGTTTTGAGAGTACTCAGTATCATCAGCATAAAAAAGCGATACCTTTTCTTTCTCATCTGTAAAGCCCTCTCGCCCTCTCTTGTAAGGCCTCTTATGCCTTGGAATCCTCTTTAACCCTGTATTCCTCTTCCTCACTTCCCAACCTCTTTCAGTAAAAGGTAAATTCTACAAAGGGTTCATTTCCAAAGTCTGTAAACTGGCTCTGCAGCTCCTCTCCAGACTTCTTGTTATTCCCTGAGCTTGCCTCTCCAAAGAGGGCAAAGACAATGGCATCAAATATGGTAGTCTTACCTGCTCCCGTATCTCCTGTAATTAAAAACAAATTCTGTGCAGGCTTTGTGAAGTCTATCTCCGTCTTCTTACCGTAAGAACCAAAAGCCTGCATAACTAATCTTTTTAGGCCTCATAGACTACACCCCCTTTAAGCCGTTTATTATCTCTGTAAGGATTTTCTCTTCTTCAGGATTTACTTCGCTTAAGAATAATCTACAGTTATCTATCTCACTTAGTTCGTCTGAAATCTCAGTTAGTCTACTCCCGTCCACCTTCTTTACAGCCTCCCTTCTTATTTCTAAGAGGTTTGGAAATCTCTCCCTTATTCTGTCAGCAGCGTCTACATCTGTAGTATCCTCTGTCAAAATGACTGTCACATAGTCCTCAGAGCCCATCATTATGACTTCTTCAAGTCTTCCCCTAACTACCTTGATATTTCTAAGAGGCTTAAGCGGAAGAACCTCCGTGTTTATCCTGCCCTTTTCAAGCATTTCAACCATAACTATGCCCTTTTTCCTGTCCTGCCTCACTTACAGAGCAGGCAAGGGGAGTACCGCAGTATCTGTGGCAGTCTCCTATCAGCTTCCAAGGCTTATGTATGTGGCCAAGGGCTGAATAGTCAAATCTTTCCAGAATGTCAGCATCTACAAGGTCTATGTTTCCTACCGACTTAATCTCGGAGTCCATCCTCTCTACTTCCTCAGGATTCTTCCCAAGGGGAAGATAGTACTGATGGCTAACCAATACATTTCTTTCATCTTCGTCTATGTTTTCCCTCTCAATAAGCCTGTGAAGAGCCTCGTTATAGGTGAGGTTATTTTCATTTTTCATCCAGACCGAATACATTTTTTTACGAAAGACGGACGCACAAAAGGGAGAAGATAAAAGTTTACCTTCCGTATTCATCCTCAAGCACCACCTTTTCAATATGTTCATCTGCCCTTTTGGGCGGAAGTCCAATAAGGTGCAGGTTGTAGCCTGAAAGCACCTTCCTGAACTGATTGATGCGGACTGCGCTGTCGTGATTACCACTGATAACCATAATATGCATCTTTGGCGCTACTGCAACTAACTTCGATATGAAGTCGTCAAAAATCTCTATCGCATCAGAAGACGGAACCGCATTGTTGTACACATCCCCTGCTATGACTATGGCATCAGGCTTTTTATCTCTTACTTCTTTTACTATCTCATCTAATATATACTCTGGTCTTCACTCAGGTCCTTATTCATAAGCTTTAGCCTATGTGAAGGTCAGATGCGTGGAAAATCTCATTTATACCCCCTCACCACCCATATTTCTCTAAATCCACCCTAGTATTCACGACTTCTATCCCTGTCTTCTCTTAGCCTCTTTGCCTGTGCGTCAGGACCGCCGAAAGCAAAGGAGCCTGAGCATTCTCCTTTCAGCGTTTCACTACCCTAAAGCAGGGGATGATATCAGGTTCAGGGGTTCTTGTGGAGGGCATTGCCTACTGCCCTTGCCATCTTCCTATCCCCGGCAAGCTCTGCAATACGGCCGTAGGTAGCCACCCTTCCCTTAGGTATCTGTTTTACAGCCTCATATATACGCTTAGTCGGAGAATCTGTTATTATGGCATAGCTTTTCAGCTATCATAGTTCTTTATATCCTTTATCAGGGATAGAGCCGTCTAGGATAATGGTATTCAATGCTCTTTTATTTTGATGCCAGCCTGCTACCACTGACTTAAAGGCATTTCTCCAAAAGTCCCTCCACTCGGGAGAGACTTTTACATTGAGATTTATGAAGCCTTCTCTTTCATATATCCAAAGGAAGGCTTTTTTGCTGTCTTTTACTCTGATTAGCTGCCAGTTTAGTATCCTTAAAGGGCATTTCCATATATGTATCAGGGAAATGTCAGCCCAAAAGACTAGCCACTTCTTCTCTGGTTTTCATCCTCTTGATTTCCTTTTAGTTGAACTTAAATATCTTTCCTAGCCACCTCATAGCCCCAGATAATAATCTTTCTTCCACCCTTGCCAGGCATTCCCATGATAGCGCCAAGGAGGGTATGCTTTATCATACGGTTCATCTTAGGGTTCTTGGTCTTAAGATATCTCCAGATTTCCTTTTTCTTCTCCAGGTTCTCAGGCTTTACCCTGACTTGATGAGAAATACAGTACATATAGTCATCATCATAGCAAGGTAGTTCGTCATATATTTCTTTAGCTTGCCCTCTTTTATCTTAGACAAATCATCGTGAGCCTATGAGTATCTTGGTTATCTTAATCTGCTGGTCTATCCTGCCAATCATCACCTTTTCATTGACAGACTGGTCATCTCTTCCTATAAAATACCTGTAAAGGGTCAACATCCATATAGTACATAGTCTTTACAAAAGGAAGAGGATAATACACAAATATATTGTCCACATAGAAGGTATGCTCAGGCAGCTTAAGTCCTATCTCCTTAAGTAGAGCAGTTCTGTAGAATACAGAGTGCATAAGTATGTACTGAGAATTCCTTATCCTGCCATACATCAGACCAGGTAAAGAACTGATTCTCAGGAGGCAGTTGGCATATCCCATTGTACTTGGTTCACAGCCTACCTTCTCATACACATAGTTACAGATAAGCATATCCAGAGTCTTGTTTGCCTCTGATCACTGAGCGCAAAAAGTCCATCACCTTGGCAAGGGCTTCAGTATTTACCCAGTCATCAGAGTCAACCACCTTGAAGAATACGCCTGTAGCGTTAAGTAAGCCTGTATTTACAGCCTGTCATGTCCACCGTTTCTCCTGATGAATAGCCTTTACTATGCCAGGGAACTTTTTCTCGTATTCCTTTGGCTATCTCAAGGGTATTGTCCTTTGTAGAACCATCGTCAACCACTATGATTTCTATATCTTCCCTCCTGTAAGCAGGGTGTCTATAGCATGGCTCATATATTCTGCTGAATTGTAGCAGGGTATTGCAACACTTAATACTTTCATTATACCATCCTTTCACAAAGCTCTAGGGCTTTCTCTGTAATTGCATCCATATTGTAATACTTGTACTCTGCAAGCCTTCCAAGGAGATGTAGATTCTTATATTCCTTTTGCCAGATTTGCGTATTTTTCATAAAGGGCCTTTATTCTCATCATTTAAGATAGCATAATAAGGCAAAAGTTCCGTATCAGGTGCATAGTCAAGGGAATATTCCTTCATTATTGTCGTTCCCTCTACCTTCTGTCCTGTCATCTTCTTAAATTCAGTTATCCTCGTGTAGTCTTCATCAACCGTATAGTTTACTACCGCTTCAGGCTGGAAAGAGTCTATATCGTGGTAGCTGAAAGTCAAACCTTAATGACCTGTAAGGCAGGGCACCAAAGCAGCTAGTCAAAAAGCTCATCAGTCATTCCCGTAAATATCACATCTCCGTCAAACTCAGTGCACTCAAAGAAAATCTTACCTTCTTCAAGCTTGATGCAGTCCTTTGCTGAGGTCTGAAGCCTTATGTCAATATTAGGGTGGTCAAGCATTTTTCTTAAAAAGCTCAGTGTAGCCCTCCCCCGGCATTGCCTGGTACTCATCTGTGAAATAACCGTCTTTTTTCAGTGAGGATGACAGGAACTCTTGCCGTAACTGCAGGGTCTATCTCATTTGGCTTCACTCCCCACTGCTTACCTGTGTATTTCACAAAGATATTTATCGTACACATAGTCAGCAAGCTCTCTAATCTCCTCATCCTCATTTTCACGAAGTTTAAGGATAGGTATGGCAGCCTCCCTGCCGTAGATGCTTATCAGCTTGTCTATGAGGCTCTCTGCCTTTTCTTATCATATACTAACCTTATGCTGTTTAAGTTAAACGGAATCGGTATGTACCTGCCATATACATTTGCCCACAACCTTGTGATGATAAGGCAGCCACTTGGTGAATCTGACCAAGGAAGTCGTAGAACCTCCTTACTTTTAGTGTGGAAAAATATGAGGGCCGTAGGTGTGTATAAGCACTCCATGCTCATCAACCTCGTCAAAGGCATTCCCACCTATGGTCTCTTCTTCAATAACCAGTACCTTTTTTGCCGGCCTCTGCAAGCTTTTCTTGCAGATACCGCTCCTGCAAAACCCGCACCTACAATTATTATATCATACATCTTTTAACCTCCTAGTTTAAGTGCGGATATATAGACATTACCTGCTGCCTTGAACATTTTCTCCGCTTCCTTTCTCTCCATCTGGCTCTTCTTGCCTGTCTTTTTGCATTCATAATCTCAATCTTCTGAGGGTGTATAGGCAGTAAGGAGTACAGCGGTCTTTCCATCCTGCATAGCAATCACAGGGCTGCCTTTGGCTATGTAGTATAGGATGTTGTCAAAATCAACTCCCGTCAGATTGATAGGGGATATTTCAGACTGAGACCTAAGGATATCCATAATAGTTCCCTTTTTATTTAAATCCTCAGTAGAAATATATATTCCCTTTTGCTGTAAGGAAGAGCCTTATTGCGGAATGTACGCTGTCATCCTCATCATAAACATAGTCCACATCCACATCTTCAGCCTTTGCAGATGCACTGACTCTTCCACGCTCCCAGACAAGATTACCCACAATGTCAAGCACGTAGCCCATGCCCTCGTCAGCCACCTTTATCATATCTGCTGCCTTATAGGAAGAAGCACTAAAGTCTCCTGCCACGTTGGCAAAATATTTCTCCTTACTTTCTTTTCCATTTTCTCCGAGCCTTATGGTAAGGTCTCTAGTGATAACGGTATTTAAGGTAGAGCTAGCCACCTGAGGAATCTTCTCAAGCTTTAGTCCATAAGGCAGGGTGAGATAGTATTCTGTTAAATACTTATCAGTCCTTCTATCCACCACCATTACTTCCTTGTTTGGCTTTTCTATGTTGTTTAGGATGTGGTCAGTCTTTATCCTAGCAAGCTTACCATCCTGCTTCTTAACCCTTTCAAGCTCTATAGTATCATTTACTATATCTATACCTGTTACATAAATCTTCTTTTTCTCATAGTCTTTCAGTATTTTACCATTTACATCCGATATGATTAACTTCTTATATGGAATGTTGATGATACCGTCTTTCCCATTTACAATGTCCTTTTTATAGGCTACGCCATATACAAAGTTGCCTGAGATTTTCCCTAAGAGTCTAAGCACCGTCTTTTCCTTAGCATCTATCTCAGTTCTTCTTCTGGTCTCAAGGTCCATAATAATAAGCTTCTTAACCTTTGTGGCATCTGTACTTTCCTGCCATACTATGTGGTTATTCTCCGAGAGGGCAAGATATGAGCCACCCGATATATTCTCAGCAAGGACAGAGAGCTTCCTCTTTATCAGACTGTACGAATATATCTTATCATAGAGTGAAAAATAGAAAAACTGCTCCGTACTTACAAAGCTAAAGTCTGATATCCCCTCTTCAAAGAACTGTGCAGGCAGGCTTACAGGTATATATGCCTGCTCCTCAATCCTGTCATCAGCCCTTAGATACTTATATAGAACTATGCCTGTTCTTCCTTCATATACGCCTCGGTTCATATATCCGTATACTATGAAGTATAAGTCTCCGTTATCTTCCATTCTAAGCACCTTAACGGCATGATTGTCATAATAAGTTCTTTCATCCAAGAAGTCATCACCAAAAAACGAAAAAACTCTCTTCATCTTATTATTTTTCGTTTCATAGTACCAGAGGTCTCTCTCCCTCTCAAATGCAATATATTCTTTTTTGGCATCCATCTTGAAATCAACATCAGGATTAGCTGTGATGCCAAACTTTAGCTGGCTCCTTGCCACAGAGGTCTTTTCAGGGTTGTAGATTTCTTCCACATCTCTTTCAAATGCCAGTAAATACGTAACCTTCTCTACTTTATTTACCCTGTAGTATTCCTTTATAGAGTAGTAATTTGGAACCTCTCCGGCTGTCTTTGCAATGTACTTATACACCAGCCCCGTGATGTTCTCCGAGTTCTCAGTGACTGTAACTACCGGCTCTGTAAGCCGTTCAACTACAAGCTTCCCCCAGGTCACAGTCTCATAAGAGGAATGGATGTTAACACGGGCATAGCTCATATTATCCATACTTGCATTGGTTTCAAGATACGGCTTTATCGCTTTTTCATCAGCCTTACTAAGGGCAGCATTCGAAAATTTTTCTGCAAAGCTGTAATTATCAGCAAACTTATCTCCTCTTGTAAACTTAATGGTAGTAAAGAAGATAAACTTTCTGCCATCCTCATTAACAAGCCTTAATTTGAGGGCAAACTCAGTATCCTTTGACAGCTCCGAATCAAGCCTTATAGACATCTTCCTCTTGCCTTCTTCATCTATCTCAGGAGTTTTTCATTTCTCCCGTTTGCTATAACAATGTTGTCTATCTTATCCTTTACCTCATACTCTGCCCTGACAATACTGTTATTATAGTCATTGATTAAAAAGTCTATGCTTTTGTTGTTCTCAAGCGGAGTGATTTCCTGCCTTACTCCAAGCGCATCAATCTCCTGCCCATAGCCATGTAGGAGATTAATCTTTTTACCACCTCTTAGCATATATACAGTAGGGAAGCTTGCAGCAGACATCTCTGTTGTCTCCGTCCTCTCCGAATAAGAGGTTTCCTTTATATTACTTATAAAATACCCCGCAGACAGCACAAAGAGGAGTATCATTATTATCAGTTTATATATAATTTTTCTGCATTAAATCTCTCCAAACTCTTTTCCTATTGCTGATGTTGAAAAACTCAACTTTTTACCGCTTTACAGGATGGATCGAACGAAAGCATAACTGCCTCAAGAGCAAAGACCCTGTCCAGCCCTCTATATTCCTGTAATCGTCATTGTACTTGGTATCACCGACTATTCCGTTAAATTCATCCGACATCTGCAGTCTAATCTGATGATGTCTTCCTGTTATTAGCTCCACCCTAACAAGGGCTTTTGTTCCCGCCACCTTAACAACCTCATAATTAAAGTTCTGCTCTTTCAGCTTCCTTTTGTTTCCCTCATCTACAACAGTAGATACATTTTTCACCTTATCATGCAGGAGGTAACTTACCTTATTTTTTCTAACGCCTATCTGAGGCTCTTCCTTATCAGGGTCAAAGCTTACTACCGCCATATATATTTTTAGCAAACTTATTCCCTGTTTATCTGCTTTTGAGAGTCCTGCCGCAGCCTTCTTAGTCTTGGCATATACCATTATCCCTCTTACATTCCTATCAAGGCGGTGTACCACAGCTACATAAGGCTCGCCTGTAAGCTTTTATTTTATGCCTCATAGCTTCTAGAGCTATATGTTTTTTTAATTCCCTTACAAGGTCTTTATTGCCCTTTTTATCTCCCTGAGAGGGACATCCCTGCTGGTTTTATACATACGATGATATCATCATCTTCATATAGGAATTCAACATTTGATACCATATCTTACCTGTAAGCAATCCTACCACAAAGACGGTTTAACTGCTTCCTTTCAGCAAAACTTGCATAACTATGTAGTAGTATAACATAAAACGATTTCACTTATCACTCATCTTAAGATTATTGTAGAGTTTTAAAATAAGGACCTACAGCATCTAGCTGTAAGTCCCTTTATTTATTATCTGTATCTGTAATAGTCCTGTCCGTTGTGGTGGAATAAATGATGAAGTGTATTGTCAAACCAGGACGCTGCCCTGTAGGTAGTATATCTCTTTGCTACTGAAAGGCAATTGCTCCATTTGAGTAGTCACCGTTTTTGAGGACTTTGTCTACAGCCTTTCTGGTTGAGTCAGATACCTTACATCTCCAGAATCTTCCGCCCGGCTTAACCGGTGAGAACTGGTAAACGCCCTGTTCTTGGATTGTGTGCAAGAACAACTCCTGTGACTGTGTTAGGAAAGCTCTTATGTTTAACTCTGTTAAGTACCACGCTCGCAACATAGATTTTACTTTTTTCGTCCATATAGCCTACTTCAGACTGTACAAGGCGGTAAAGGTTTTCCTTATCCTTTGCACTCATCTTGATATTGTAAGCATTCTTATCAGCCTCTTCTTTCTTCCTTGCTTCCTCGGCTTTTTCCTTAGCTTCTTCTTCCTTTTTCTTTTCTTCAGCCTGCTTCCTTGCTTCCTTCTTTGCATTCTCTGCTGCTGCCTTCGCTGCTTCTTCCTCAGCCTTTCTTGCAGCTTCTCTTGATTGTCTTTCAGCCTCTGCTGCAAGCCTTGCCACTTCTGCTGCCTTTCTTGCTTCTTCCTCTGCTGACTTAACATCAGATAAAGGAGTCTTGTCAGCCTCGCTGTCAGCTACGAGTGATTTCCTTTAGCTTCATTATTTTCTGCCTTTAGCACTATATGAGTTCGCTGGTGATAACATATTTAGTGATAAGCAGACAGTTAACATACTTAAAAATTATCCACTTAAACTCTTTCTTCATATTAGTTCTCCTACTGTGAAAAATGTTTACTTGTTAATAGATTATGTATATGTTGCGAATATGTTACAGAATTATTACATAAACTATGTCCGTAAGTATAAGCGCGTGGTTAGGATTTGTCAATAAAAAACCATTTTTGTTTATTTTAACGAATTTATATTTTTGCACAATCTTTTATTTTCATATATTATTTCTACAATAAATAGTTGTATTTTACCATAAATTTGTACTTCCTATAGAATTGATTTTTATTTTCATTTTGATGATGGTTTTAAACTCATGGTAATATTATAAAGGGGTATTTTCATTTTAAAGGAGGTTTTTCAGGTGGAAAAATTTACTAAAGGGAGTATATAAAAGAGTTGATTCTAAAAAGGAAATGAACGTTTTGTTGCTTCTTTTACGTATAAAAACAAGCATATAAGCCTGGGCAGCTTTGACAGTGAAAAAGGGCTGCAAATTCCGCATATAATGAGGCTATAGCGCTAACTTCTACTAAAAAGCCACAAAACCATAGAGGACTATGATGAGACCACCACCCTTGATTTCTTTATAAGTGGGTAACTATAATCAACTTTCGTGATAACGGCCTATATGTGAAAAATCCTATATATTTAAGAAGGAGATACTTTGAATACTACCTCTCTACCAGTGACGTAATGAAGTTCTCAGCAGATGAACTCTTCTACTATTCCAATCACAAGATACTTAGAAGAGGGAGGCATTTCTTTGTGGCAGACTACGGTATGCAGGTAAATATACTAAGCCGTTATGGCATAAGAAACTTTTGCTGTTGCAGGCAGGGATTATGTATTTGTTAACGGAGATGATTTGGACTTTAGGGTATGAAAATATCCAGATAATAAACAGGTATACCGGCGTCAGGATGGAAAAGCAATATCCGAAGCCGGTATACGTAGTTAAAATAAATATAAGAGGCGCGGTAATAGTCGGAAGATATGATGATGAGATAAAGGCTGCCATAGCTTATAACAAGGCGGTAGACCACCTTGCTGATAAGGGCTTTAATAAAAACTATGAGCTAAACTATATTGATGACTTAACTGATTCTCAGTATGAGAGCCTATACATAAACAACGGAGCTCTCGAAAGAAATTTTCATAGCTTTGTTTCCTCAATTTCCTTCTAAAACGGATTTAACAGATGTGTTTGCAAGACACACGTTAAATAGTGTAATCACAAACTGCACCGATATGCTTATCATAAGCCAGTTCTTCATAATAAAAGAGGTATTGTTCTCAAATTTGATGTAATTGCCTACAAGCTCAGGCAAACCTATTTGAGCATCTAGCAGCGAAAATAGCGTGATGACAGGGTTAAGAAGAAATACAGGGCTTAGGCTGTTATTGTTTGAAGGCTTTACCACATTGCTCATCAGGGCTACAGATATTGTTCCCAGAGCAATGAACATTATCCATACATAGGTTACAGCCATAGCAGTGCTTGTTTTTCTAAATATCACGGACATAAGCACCCCAAAGCTTCCTATGTATACGGAAGTAAGTAATATAAGCAGCATATACATCATAAGATCTGTAAGTCCTGCTCCTCCCATAGTAAATATAAGAGCTAGGACAGGGAGGCTTGAAATCACATAAATCAGCAATTTACTGACTACAGATATCAGCTTACCCATTATTATCCTATAAGGTCCAAGGTTTGGTGGCAAGCAGCAAATCAAGAGTTCCATGGTCTCTCTCTCCTGAGATAGCACCTCCGGTTATGGCAGGGACTACAAATATAACCAGAGCGAATTCCAGCCCAAATAAGACTGAATAAAACGTAATAAAATCCTGTTTAATCGTATATGTACTGTAAATAGGATATCCGTAAGCTGAGATTGCAACAAGGGTAAACAGCCCTATGACAGCAACAATAAAGCAATAAAGTCCCACCGTTATAGGAAACTTAATATTTCTAACTGACTGTTTCAGCTCCTTTGTGTATACAGCATTTGTTCTATATCTTCTCATAGCTACTCCATTATCTTGATAAATACAGATTCAAGGTCGTGTCCTTTCCTACAAAAGGAGGTTATCATAACACCTGCTTCCACAAGTCTCTTAAGAAGATATCCCTCGTCCTCATCAGAGCCGCCATAGCTTATGTAAAACACATTATCTTCTGTTATTGTGAGGTTAAGAACAGCTTCATCTTCCTTTAAGAACTTCAGCGGCAATATCAGCATTTTTCAGCACCCTCATTATAATTGGATTTTCTATGTGCATTTTTGTTTCTATGCTTTCTATGCTTCCGCTCATAACAATTTTGCCTTCTTCTATGACTGCAAGTCCGGTAACAAGCTCCGATATTTCGTGTAATATATGAGAGCTTATGATGATGGTCTTGCCTTCTTCATTGAGCCTTCTTAGTATATCCCTTGTCTCTATTCTTCCCTTTGGATCCATGCCCGATGTAGGCTCATCAAGCACTAAAAATATCAGGATTGTGAACCAATGCACGGGCAAGCCCCAGCCTCTGCTTCTGCCCCTAGATAAATCATCTACAAAGAAGTCTAACTTGTCACTAAGTCCAAGCTCATCCAAAAGCCTAAAGGCATCTTTTCTCTGCCTCTCTCCCGGTCAGGTCATAGGGCTGAGGCAAAAAAACTCAATATACTCTGCGACTCTTAGGGTTATCATGACACGCCAAAGTAATCAGGTACATATCCAATTTTACTTTTTATCTGCCTAATGTCCGTACTGGTATCGAGGCCATTTATCAATACCTTTCCTGAATCAGCAGGGATAAGACCTGATATTATCCTCATGGTAGTAGTTTTGCCGCACCATTTGGCCCTACGAAGCCGTATATCTCACTATCTCCGATTCTCAGTGAAATCCATCCAGTGCCTTGGTCTTCCCAAAGCTTTTGGCTAAATTATCTATCTCTATCATTATTCATACTCCATTGATATCTTTGGTATATTCGGTATGGTAAATGAAGATATCTCATCATAGGCAGTTTGGTCTATCTCATAACGCAGAGTCAGCCTGCCATCCTTTACATAGGCATCACCCATATAACATTCCTGATCATTTACCTTTGTTAAAGCCTGATTTCCCACCGGTATTTACATATTCCTTAATTCTGTTTATATAATCCTCATCAGGCTCAAAAACCACATCATACCTATCTGTCCAGCTGATTGAGGGCATATACCCTGCAAGGGTTTACCTCTTCCTTGTATCTGGCAAATAGCCTGAGGTCCCTCACCTTTTTGATATCCACGTCGTAGGTAATATCCACAGAGTTTCTATTTACCAGTGCATCATTTTGAAAAACTGTAGCTTTTATCGTACATATACATAGGAAGTTTGCCTATGGAATTCACGAAGTTATCAGACTCTACACCTGTGTCTACTGTTTTTTCTGCCGGAAGCACTACCAGTGTGTAGCCTTTAGCAGTGTTCACATCAGAAGAGAACTCCCCGCTAAGACGGTTATTTGCAAGAGCAACAAAGGCAGGGCTTCTCATATCCAAGTATGGAGACTTTATCAAGTACCGAAGTCATGAGGGCTTGAAGCTTAGGGGTTTTCTCCTCATAAGCAAAGTCAAATATCCTGTTTAGGTATACAGAGTCCTGAAGGCTTCCAGTCAGATCATTAAGATAAACACTTTCTTTTCCGCTGAAAAAGCTCTTGGTCTCATTCTTTGACACATCACCCAGATATATAATTTCGTCATCATATACAGCAAATACCTTACTTAAGTCAGTGCCCAAGAGTATTGGTAAATTCTCCCTTTAATACTGTGTTGTCCCTATAGAACTTCCCTACGCTTTTTGTAGCTATGTTAGGTGTTCCCTCGCCCTTAAATACAAGGTGTCAAAAGGCAGCGGACTCTAGTACATTAATATCAGTTCCATCATACTTATTCTCTATGTTGTATACTGTTCTGCTTACTGTCTTTTCTGCAGGCTCAGTAAAGCTGCCATACAGGCTGCCTACCTTATATTCGTTGTTTACCTCTAGCGTATACGGCGTATTGGATGAGTTTGTTACCGAGAATGAAACATTTTCATTATCTTTTCCCTTCTCTTAGGTCAAGTACAGATACATAGTTCATCGTAGATACCGTCTATACGGCTGTCCGTGCCACCATATAGATGATAACGGTAAAAAAATAACTGCCCATACCGGCACAAATATCCAGTATTGCACTCTTTTTCTACGCGCCAATATTAGGTATGTCACAGGGCTAACCACTATTATATATATGAATATAATTACTATGTACTTGCCTGACTTGATATTAAGGTTGTCAAGAACCGGCACGAGCACTCTCAACTCTCCACACCCAGTCATTTTGATTTTCCTTGCCAAATACAGCCTTTTTAATATTAAACTCAGACATCTCACTCTCGGTTATGCTCACACCACCCTGTCTGTCTCTTTCTTTTTAGAATATCAACCGTCTCCGCCTTAAAGACATGCTCATAATCATCAGGCTTAATCACAAGGTCAAAGGGACTAAGTGCCCTATAGTCTCCTGTAATATCATCTTCTTTAAGATATATTCTTTTTAATTCTAAAATTCTCACTGCCGGGTGGGACTGCGTCAGCATCCATTGAAAGAAAACTCGCAACAACTATCTCCGACGCACCATCAGCATCTTTCGCATCAATATCATCTTCATAGCTCTCAAGTTCTTTTGCCACTGCTATCTATAAATGATACTCTAAAGCTCGGATCAGAGTTGTTGATAAAAAGGATAAAAAAATAAACCTCGGCATTCTCTCCTTTTTATGCTAATCTCCTCACTGTAGGGAAGACGGATTGTCCCCTAATAGCATAATATTTTTAGATATACACTTCCCGTGAAGTCTTCTTTGGCTTTATTTATACTTACTTTAACTCTTACATTAGAAGATACTCGTATATAACCGGCTACACCGTACTCTATATCAACGTCTCCCTATTGAAGAGATTCCTTTTGAGCCTTCACCCTTTTCTACCGATAACCCTCTTACCTTACCCTCTGCTTTTTGCTGATGTCATTAAAAATGATTGAAAAAGAAATAATACGGATAAGACATAAAACAATCCTTTTTCACGCTGTTCATCTCCTATTTTGCAGGCAATACTATTTCAAATACGGTTCCGGATAGGTCACTCTTTACATTGACGCTGCCGCTTATGAAGTTCAACAATATTCTGTGTGATGGCAAGCCCCAGTCCTGCTCCTCCTGTCTGCAGGGACCTTGATTCCTCAACTCTGTAAAATTTATCAAAAATATGGTCTATGTCCTTTTTAGGAATCAGCCTTCCATAGTTGATTATTCTGATATGTAAATCACTGTTTTTCATTTTCTCTGTACAAGTCAATGATGAGCTTCTTACCGTCTTTACCGTATTTTTATGCCGTTGGTAAGCAGGTTAGCTATAGCCCTTGCCATAAGATCTCCATCCGCCTCTATTTTTTTATAGTTTCTGCCGACGTCTTAAACTCCAGTGTCAGCCCTGCTTCCTGTAGGCTTCAGGTAGCATTCGTCAGCAAGCTGTTCCATCAGCTTTACCACATCTATTTCAGTAAGGTGAAGCTCTAAGCTCTGTTGAATCAGTCTTTGTAAATGAAAACAGCTCTTCTATCAGCCCTGAAGCCTTATTGCCTTCTCATAAGCAATTTTTACATATTCTTCATTCTTTATCTGAAGCTCCTCATTGCTCCTGCTCTCATAGGCCTTTGCCATAACCAGCTGTAGATAGCCGATTACTGAGGTCAGTGGAGTACGCAGGTCGTGAGCTATACAGGTAATGAACTCCTTTCTGCTCTTCTCCTCATCCCTCTCCTTTGCAAGAATACGGTTTATCTCTCCTGTTGTTCTATTGAGATTTCGTGCCATATTGGATAGCTCATCTTCGTTTCTTACCTCGAATTCAATGTCGAAGTTTCCCTCCGAAAATTCCTCCATCCCTCTGTCTATCTGTTCAAAATAGTCTACTATCCTTTTTGTAAAAAAGACAAAATATACAGAAAAAAAGAAGATGAAGCAGACTATCATTTCAATGACAATAAAGCCTGCAAATCTACGGTTTTCGAGAGCTTTAATCCTACATCCTCCTGATAACGGCTGAGAAAATTATCGTTAGTCTGACCGTTTATAGTCTTGATATTTTCATTTACCCTTACATCATTCTCTGCATTATCCATTTGAGGAGAATCACCCTGTACAGATGCAGTTGTACCCGCACTTTGTACCGGGCTGCTCAGGGTTTTGAGAATCTCTCTTTATAAAATCTCTAGCATAAACAATCCAAAAGTAATAAGCAGGGTCGTTATCAAAGAGAGTATCAGACTTATTATTACATAGGTTACTATTTCTATCCTGACACTGTGAAACAATTTATTTTTCAATCTTGTATCCTACTCCCATACTGTCTTGATTATTTTAGCATTTCTTGCATCCATTTCAATCTTTTCTCTTAGCCTTCTGATGTGAACCATAACTGTGTTGTTGCCTTCAAAATGCCTTCTCATTCCATACCCTTGTGAATATGTCATCAGTGGAGAATACCCTTCCCGGATTGCTTGCAAGAAGGCAGAGTATATCGTACTCAATAGGTGTAAGCTTTTGCCTCTTTATCATGTGTCTTGACTTCTCTGGTACTCTTTATTGATATAAAGCGGTCCAACCTCGATGATTTCATCATCTGTGGCACCGCCACTCTTCTTTTCTCTGCAGTTAAACTCTGTAAATCTCCTAAGGTTTGCCTTGACTCTTGCTGTGAGTTCAAGCGGATTAAACGGCTTTGGTCACATAGTCATCTGCGCCGTTGCTAGTCCCACTATCTTGTCCAGGTCTGTAGACTTGGCTGAGAGCATAATGATAGGGATGTTGTTGGTTTCACGAATCTTCTTGACCATAGAAAGGCCGTCCATACTCGGGCATCATGAGTGATATCTAGTATGGCAAGAGAAATATCCTCATCTGCCTTAAGCATGAGCAAGTCCTGTAACAGCATCATTTGCCTTTCTTACCACATAGCCTTCACTTACAAGGTGAATCTCCACCAAATCAGCTATTTCTTTTATCATCATCTACTACCAGAATCTTTGCTTTAGTATCCATATATCTACTCCTGTTTATTAAAATCATTAATTATCCGTATTGGTTTTGAAACATGATTCCGACCTATACTAGAGTATATCATCTTTCTATCATATATGTATTAACAATTCTTACGATTTCTTTGACCTGATCTTTCAAGCATAAAAATAAGGACAGCTAATGCTATCCTTATAAAAAGAGAGGAGTGGTTGGTAAACAGGAGTCACCAACCTGCAAAATGAAAAAGTAAATCTATACAAATTGGGGAATCTAGCAAATTTATATTCAGCTTGGAACTTATCTGCTGTTCCTTAACTGATGTCTAGAGTATACCGTACAAATATGAAGCCTGTTTGTAATTAATTTTCAACAAATTGTGAACATTCTATACCATTCCAATGAACAAGTCCATAAGCATAGAGTCCAAGATAGATTAAAAGCGCCAGGAAGTTGATTCCTACGGCTATTTTGGGTATGGTTTCTGCTATATATTCATCATTCATAGTCTTTTAGTGAGATAATAAAGCAGGTAAGTGAAATCACAAAATCCAATTACTCCCTATGGTTCCAACATAGATGTCAGCTGCCCTCTGGCAAGAGTTGATATGACAACCGCTGCAATCAGCATAATTATACATATTATCCCTAGCACAAGGCAGATAACTCTCGTCTGTAGATGACAATTTTGGAGGAAAAAGCTAAGCCTCCTTTTCCATTATGGTCTGATTTGACTTTTTGCTCTCCATCTTCTTTTCTTAAATAATTTCTTTGGCATCTTTTCATCCTTTATATGTAGGTACGATTTTCCTTATTTCTTCTCTTATTCTTTCTGCCTGAAGGCTCAGTAAAGGCAAGCTTTTATAATCTCTTCAAGCTCTGCCTTAAACTTTCTCTTCATCCATATCGATTGCACGGCCCTATGTGGATGAGCTTGTTATCCGTATCCCTGAGGCCCCTCTTCCTCCATAAGAGTTCCTCGTATAGCTTTCTCCCAGGTCTAAGTCCTGTAAATTCAATCTTTATATCCTTATCAGGTACAAAGCCCTGAGAGCCTGATTATATTCTTTTTGCAAGGTCAAGAATCTTCACAGGCTCGCCCATTTCGAGGATAAATATCTCCACCCTTAGCATAGGCTCCTGCCTGAAGTACAAGAGAAACAGCTTCAGGGATAGTCATAAAGTATCTGATAATGTCAGGGTGCGTAACTGTAACAGGTCCTCCTGCTTCAATCTGCTTCTTAAAGAGAGGAATCACGCTTCCGTTGCTTCCAAGCACATTGCCAAACCTTACTGCGACAAACTCTGTCTTTGAATGATGGCCAAAGGTCTGGATTATCATCTCACAGATTCTCTTGCTTGCACCCATTACGTTGGTTGGGTTTACAGCCTTGTCAGTAGATATAAGAACGAATCTGTCCACACCGTACTTATCGGTGGTTTTACAGTATTGCATGTACCTAAGACATTGTTCTTGATAGCCTCATTTGGGACTGTTTTCCATAAGAGGTACGTGCTTATGTGCTGCAGCATGGTAGACAAGATTGGGCCTGTACTTTGCAAAAATAGAATCAAGCCTGTCCACGTTACGCACAGAGGCTATTAGCACAACAAGGTCAAGCTCAGGGAAGTTATGTCTAAGCTCGAGCTCTATGTCGTAGGCATTATTCTCGTATATATCTACTATGATGAGCTGCTTTTGGCTTATGTCCTGCTATCTGCCTGCAAAGCTCTGCTTCCTATGGAGCCGCCTCCACCTGTCACAAGAACCGTCTTGTCTTTCACATAGCCCATAACCAGGTCAAGCTCAACATTTACAGGCTCTCTTCCAAGCAGATCCTCCACGCTTACATCACGAAGCAGAGTCGCTAGATACGTGACCTCCATAATCTCAGTTACACTAGGAGTGATTTTTAGCTTGCAGCCAGTGTCGGTACAAAAGACCTATAAGCTCGCTAAGCTCCTTTCTGCTTGCAGAAGGCTATGGCTATGATTATCTCATTTATCTTGTACTTTTTGGGCATTTTCGGGGATGGTATATCTGTCTCCGACCACCTTTGATTCCGTTAATATAGCTTCTACCTTGTTCTTATCATCATCTATGATGCAGCAAAGCTCCTTCATCACGCTCGCACTTGAGAGGACATCTCTTAGTACCATGTGTCCTGCTCTCCTGCACCAACCAGCATCACCCTCGAGGTCTGTACATTACCTGTCGTCACTCTGCTGGTTATCTGCATCCTCACCGTTCTATAGAGAAAGCGAATCCCGCAGTTAACAGTAAAAGTATGAAGAAGTATAGGAAGTGGTGAGGTTCTTGGGAGAAAGAAGGCCTCATCCTTTTGTCCTTTTATCAAAGCTATGACCACTTCTGCTGCCGTAGCCTCCAATAACAGCAATAATGATTCTCTGCATTTCTACAACGCCGCATAAGCCCAAAAGGCTGGTGTGAGATGATTCAGGGTGAAAATGAGAACTGTTGCAATCATATTTAAAAAGGAGTACACTCTGCATATTCTCGGTAAAATATACCGGTATCTTGCTAAAGCTAAGGTCAAATCTTAAAAGCAAAGCTAAGGACTCCCGCAACCCATACGACCACAAGGTCGTATAGGATGATTAGAGTCCTCTTTATAAACTGCTGGTTTTAGCGTAAAGTTAACTATTTTTCCCTCATTGGTTTCACTTCCTACATTATCCTTTTTAGCAATATAGCATTGATTCCATAGCCAACACCGAGGAACCACCCAGTAAAGAGGTGCAAGGGCAGCTACAGGAGTCATTGAAGATTCCCGCAAAGAGATAACCTATAATACCCAGTGATATGCAACTCAAAAGTCTCTGTCTCACCGTTTAAGTCTCTTTTTCCAGTAGATCTTTAAAGGTCTGTACTATATACATAATAGCAATGGCAAGGAAGCAAAGCAGTGCCAATCCGCCGCTCTGAACTCCAATCTGAAGGAAAAAGGTCATGAGGCTTCGTAATTATCATACTGCCAAAGCCGCCATTAAGCCTTCCTATGTAATCATCATTCTGAGGGAAGGCTATGGTAAATGTGCACACTGCTTCCCAGTAAGAGATGATTGAAGAATACAGGAAGGTTCTAGACCATATGTATCCACGTCCTGAGGCAAAGAATCGTGATCCTTGATTATCGCTGCAGGTGCATTGTAGATATCATCGAGCTTACCGCCGCCTGTGTATATCTTGTATCCGTTTCGGTATTCATAAATGCAAACGATCCCTTTGGAGTATTGCAGTTAATGAGATATCCCTACATCATCACTTGCAGGGCTTTTACATACTGGAAGCTAAGGTCCTTAGCTTGTCATCCTTTAGGTATACAAGTGAACCGTCCTCGCTAGTCTGATAGTCTATCTGGCTTCCGTCTGCCTTTGAGAAGTATACAGTTGCCTGTTCTCCGGAGGCGTCATAGCCTATGTAAAATGTGACACCATTGTAGGTGATTTCCGCATGGTCATTTTTAAGCTCTCACCTTTTCAAGCAGATAGTTATTTTTCTGCATCGCTAAAGAGTTCTGAAGGTAGGTAAGAAGGTTCATGCCTATATAGTTAAAGTATATTGCTGTAGATGCAATGATGACAACAGCAAAACCAGCCATAATAGGCCAGCCCTTCTTAAGCTTCTGCCTAAATAAAATAATAGCAAATACAGCGGATACCGCAGATGCACCCAGGAAGGTCTTTAGAACCCAGAACCCATAGCACAAAGGAGTTGATTATGGTAATGATTCCCCAGAAGCCTTCTTCCATATTTTCTTAGAAAATACAGCAAGCACAAGGAATATAGGGAATACCAAAGAGCGCATGAGGCCTACGTAGTTAGGGTTGTAAGCGTAAGGTAAACCTGGTGGTTACCTGAGCCTGAGAAGGTAAAGCTAAGGTTCTGCCTAATCTGCTCAGCTCCCTCAAAGCTGCTTGGGATAATGAGATGGCGTCCAAGCTTTGTTCCCCAGAAATCCCTCACCGATAAGCTGTGTAATACCAATATAAGAATGTATCACTGCAAGTACCTGCAAGAGCACCCCTTACAAACTTAATGCCATAGCTGTCACTGGCATGATACATAAGCATATATCAGTACGAACACAGTGAGGCAAGGATAACCCAAAGTGTCTCGTGCTGTTCATACATTCCGTGAAATCCAAAAGCTTCTGTACTTGGATACAAGCGTTGAAATCGTTGTAAGCTGCAGCATATCCAAACACCGCATACATCCAACACAGGCAGCTTTATCTTCTGCCATCTAAAAACAGCTTGGCACCAAGGGCAAACAGCATAAGCACTGCAACTATGGTAAGTGCCTCGTCCTTCACTATGAGGAAGACGTCAAGACTCTCATCTCCGCCTCAAACCATGGAAACTGTGTGAGGTTGGTAGAATGCTCAGCAGCCCTTACTATGAGGGGAATAAAGGCTATCACTCATCCCCAACAGAAAAAGCTGATTTTCTTTCCCATTCCGGCTTCTTTCCTTCTTGTTTCTTATAACCGTATCTGTAATCCACTTTTCTCCTCCAAAGATATATATTCCCTTTATGGGTTGTTTACTCGTGTTTCATTGTCTACGTGTTTTACCGTGATTCCATTTACCTCTACTCCTCACCCACAGGAATCACAATCGAGAGTACTCCGTCAACCATCTTGTGCTTCACAAGGAGGCACTCTCAGGCTTTACCTTTATCTCGATGTCAGGAGCCTTTTATACTAAGCTGTTTGACCACCGGGAGGTTGTTGGCTATTATCGTCGCCTTCTCTCCGCTACCTCGTTGAAGGTGTCTTCAAAAATGCTCCAGCTTTTCGCTCTCAACACCACTCTCTCCCCAGGAAGCTCCTTTACCTCATAAGAGGTTAGCTCAACAGGCGCAGGATTTCCTTGTTTAGCTCAATTACTTCCGCTATATTTTCCTGCACTCTCTGGACTATCTCAGACTTACCTCTGTCCTTAGAGTCTCCGTTATAAAGAGAGTTAAAGGTCTCTGTCTGAGCCACCGGAGACGGCGGCGAAACCGTTCAAATACAGCCTCCACGAAGTCAGGTATAGCTCCTCTGCCTTCTTGGTAGTAGTAGCAGGCTGTGAATATCAGGTCCTCTGTCATTAAAAGCAGGGAAATAAAAAGGCTTTTGTCAGGTGCCTCCCACTCAGTCTCTCACTCTTTCTCCCTATGCGGTTTTGCATCTGAGTCTATAGCCCAGGGCAGCCTTTTGAGAGCTTAACCGGGGCAGATAGCGCAGAGTATATACTCGTAAATGACATCTGAGGCATCTTCTGAGGTCTCTCCGTCTTTTCCTTTCCCTGGTACATCATAGTTGCCATGGATTGCAACTATGTAGTATTTATCACTGCTGGGATAGTTAGCTATAATAAGGTCAAAGAACTTCTCAAGCTTCTCCTCGTCTTTTAGCCCGCTGTCACGAAGCTCTAAAAGGAACTTCTGCTGCCTTCACCAAACTCTGCCTCAAGTGGAAACTCCATATTTATAAGGTTCTTACCAGAGTTCCTCCCAGACACTTATGGAAGATGTAGTGCGAAAGCAGCTCCTCCTCTGAGGAGACTGCTAAGAGCCTCTTTTAGCACGAAAGGTTTCCCTTCTCAATGCTGACATAGCAGGCTGCCAGGCTATCGATGCGGTATCCATCTTTGCTAAAAGAGCTTACGTATCTCAGATACTTTCTGTTTTTATTCATATTCTCACCTTTTTACGGCTATTTATACTTACGATAAAGTAAATGAGCCTTTTTCACATCTTCTTATTATAGCAAATAATTACGCAGAAATAAAGAGCTTCATCAGATACATTTTCAATCCGCGTGCTGCAGAAAGAATAGTAAATAATAAAGCTCTTGGTTTTCCATATTTAAGTCAGTTGGTTAAATCATATCTGTGTCGAAGGATACATTTCCCACAAAGCAGGGCATCAAAACAAATTTACACCTGTGATACGCATTATTAAATTAAAGCCTCTGAGAAAAGGGCTGTTGAGAGTGCATCTGTCTCCTGTGTCAGGTAACACAGCGTACCATAACCTTTCCCTTATTTTTCAGGTCTTTTCGGCAAGCTTTCTTGCTGCAATCACAGCAGCGCCTGAGGATATACCCTACAAGAACTCCCTCAGTTTCGTTTCTCTTCCTGTATCGAGGGCTTCCTCGTTCTCTACCCGAATAATCTCATCGTAAATACCGGTATTAAGTGTCTTAGGAACAGATCCTGCACCCCTATACCTCCTGTATCTTATGTGGTCCCGGGCACCACCTGAAAGTACTAGCTGAGCCTGTAGGCTCAACTGCAACAACCTTGACATTAGGATTCTTTGACTTAAGAGATCTCGCCTGCTCCTGTAATGGTGCCGCCTGTACCTATACCAGCCACCAGGATGTCCACCTTGCCATCTGTATCCTCCCAGATCTCAGGACCCTGTAGTTCTTTTGTGCACCTCAGGGTTGGCAGGGTGTCAAACTGCGCATGAATAAAAGCTGTCCTTTGTCGCCTTTTGACTCTTCAGCCTTGGCTATGAGCGCCCTTCATGCCTGAGTGCTCCTCTGTGGTACAGAGCTCAGCACCACTAAGCCTTAATTATATTTCTACGCTCCACGCTCATGGTATCAGGCATAGCGATGATAAGCCTGTAGCCCGTCAGATGCCGCTACTGATGCAAGTCCTATACCCTGTGTTCTGCTCGTTGGCTCTGTATGACAGAGCCGGAACCCTGCTTAGGCTTTCTTCCTTCTCTGCTGTCTCGACCATACAAGAGCGATTCTGTCCTTTACTGAGGCCCAGCTGGATTGAAGTACTCAAGCTTAGCAAGTATGGTTGCATTAGCTTATGCTTAGCCTCGTAATTGGTAAGCTCTAAGAGCGGTGTCTTTCCTATAAGTTCATGCAACCTTCTTTGTATGTTATGCTATGTTTTTCTCCCAAATTCATAATCTTATGTTATATTGTTTTAATTCCTATATTACCTAGTTGTTTTATAGGTTTAATCTCTGATAACTATCATACCCCATTTATTTTACAATGTCAACAGAGTTTTTGTCATTATCTTATTTTGGTTATTATCATCAGTGCGGGCTCCAGTTATGCTGTCTGCATGTTTGTTGAATAACACGGTATCAGGATATCTCAGAACTTTCCCGTGGCTTCCTCCGTGAGTGCTTCGAGCTGCTTCTATGATGTGCTGCTCTCCCTTGATGAACCTGACGAGCTTGACCTGCTTCTTCTTGTCTTAGACAGAGTCTTATACAGGAAGAGATCCTCGCGTCAGTTAGACAAAAGCTGTCCTGCTAGCATAGTTATTGGCCCTGCAGTTCAGGCTTTACTGGTCTTATGTGTCTGGTATAGGATAATACATATAATGAGTGAGAAAAGAGGGCGGTAGGACGGAAATCCTACAACGTCTGATAGCTCTTTCGTGACATGAGCCTCATCATAGGTCAAACCGCGCTGTCATAGTTGGCAAGCATTTTGTCGGCATAAATTAGTATGCGCGTATAAAACCGGTGGTGTAAGTATCTCCTTCTTTAATGGCTGGTGGCAAAAGTCGTTTTGTCTCACATACTCTTTGCCCCATCAGGAATTGCATTTACTGCCCCTGCCATCATTTGTATATATAGCTAGGTATTTGTACCAAAGTCCAGTACAAGCAGCACCCTACGTCTCTAGATACACACGAGTCCAAAGTTATTGGTCCTTATAGTATTTTCCCTGCGTAGGAGAGTATGTTAGTGTCATTAACCTCGTTCTTTAGCATTAATAGGGATATGTATCTGCATTTCTGGCAGAGCTTGCCAAAGTCAAGCTTTTGAATTCTAACATGTTTGTATTTTCAGGCGATCAGCACTCATCGCATTATCCACCTAATACAGCGGCCTTCCTCTCCTCTGTTGTAATCTTCAGTAGAAGTTTCACTTTTTCCTTGGGCATATTGCCCACATCATGGGCTGCACCTGTTCTATACTGCTCCAGTGAACTTTTCACAGAGGTTGGCATAGGTCTTAAAACCCTTCATACGCTTCTGCACGTCTGAGAGATACTTGACAAACTTATCTGATATGTACTTCGACTTTTCGCATCGGTGAAATATATGCCCTATGCCTCACTGTAGATAACGCCCAGTCTCTTGTAGCATAGTCAACTTACAAGGATGATGCCATCTCCGCCATAGCCAAAGCCATAATTATTGTAATCATAGAAATCATCTGCGCAGGCTGTATACATCTCTCTCCCCGCTTCATTTTTCTAAGCAGTGAGGACTGGACTAACATCCACCTTCTTCTTGCACTCATTTTGTTGAGCTTTTTAAGAAGCTCTTCCTCATCCGTTAACACATCTGCCTTATCTGCAAGCCTCGGATGTTGGCGTGCACTCGTGTCCGCCAGAATCTCTCATACCTGACATTTTCGAAAGACCTGTCAAGGAGAAGATAAAGCAAGGAGAAGAGAAGAAGGCAAAAGCCTGCTGGCACGTACTAAGTCACGCGCTTTATTGTAGTATCAAACATTTTCAACCTTTTTCCTCCTAAAGCGTGTAGCAACAAAGGTGCGATAAATAGTATAAATGCAGCAGGCAGTTGTGCCCACAAATATCTTTGCCAGCAAAGCACCTTTGGTCAAGACGAAGGTCGCCACAAACTTGCCTGTCTGACCGTTTCATCGCAGTGAGATCCGGCTTATCCTTCCACCTGGCTGCAAGACCCACACCGGATAGGAGAGAGCATACCTGGTTAAAGTGTTGTCTATATTTACAGAGCTTTGCTCAGTGTGCCAGTTATAGCCAGTGACTGCAGCTTCTCAAATGCCTGTCACTCCAATTGATTCTCAATCTGTTACAGCCTGTTTGTACACTCTTTGCATCATAGTTTATCCGCTAGAACCGCAGGTATGCTGTCTGAGAGTCAACAGCCCTCACGCAAACAAAGAGACCAACCCGGATCGTGCAAGAGTATCATCCATCTTCACTGATGCATCTGCAGGAACCTACCCTAGGCGTACTCACCAGCCACGTGCTAACAGCATAATTCGCTAGTCTCTGTGTCGTAATTATAAGCAGCTGTCACTCCAGGACCTCATCTTCGTATGCACTTGAAACCTGAATCTGCTGTTGGTAGCCGCATCATAGAGCCAGGCACACGCGAAAGCCTTTCATTTCTATGCTAGATTCTTTCGTCCTTAAATATCTTGCGCAGCAATGTATATCTTACCTTTAAGATATGAAAACTATCCTTAGCCTGCTTCTTATCTAACTTAAATGGTGATAACAAAGTTGTCGGGGCGCAGCCCTTTTCCGTAAATTTCACTCGTCAATACCCACTGGGATTGCTACCCACAAAGGGCAGGAGGTTGCACCAGACATCATCTCACTATCTCTCCGCCGCAGGGTTACAGGAATACGGAAGGATCGTCTCTTTCTCCCTCTTCCCAAGCTCCCGCGCGCCGGGCTGACCCAGTTATAGTCTCTTTCTCGTCACGACCGTCTCTGGTGCATCTAGTTTCCTATCTGTCAGGCATATGGCACCACCACCGGTTAGAGACACTGCCATTCTTAAATCCGCAAATCTTCTCCTTGCTACATCTTTCTAACTTTTCTGAAATCTGTCCTTCCACATATTTACTTCAACTTCAAACTCTCTTGCTGGAAATTCTTACCACCGCTCCACTTCCAAATATCATGGATAAATTGCATCAGATGTAGCCACCCCTCACAGACCTTTGCCTGTAAGCTCTAAGCTCACCTTTGCTATGTAGCAGTCAACAGTCTCAGCCTCTTTGGTGTGCCTGATCTATGTCTTGCTTTATAACGTTTCTTTGCCTCTCTTGCCTTATGAGCATCAAATACAAGGATGACTTACATCCTATGGCCACTGGTAATTGGCAAGCTTTCTGTGAGCTTGTCCTTGGCACTGTCGATGTTTATATCTGCAAACTCTTTTAATTCCTGCCAGGCAAATATGATGTTGGCCATCCGCAGTAGGTAATCATCGCACTACTTGCTTTAACCCTCTTTGTATTAGTCAAGAGCACTCTGGATATTCACCTGCCCCTGCCCTTCCAGCGGTTCGCAGCAGACTCTTCTTCCTTCTTTTGTTGGAAGGGCCATGAACTTAAGTATACTGTCTATCTCATCAGTTCAAGGAGAGACCTCTCCTCCTCCCAGCTTCCCACCTGGCTTGAGGCCTATTTGCACATATCTTAAAATGCCTCTTCCTCTCTTCCTCCTTTGTATCTCCAAAATAAGGAAGATGCATATAGTTAATAACTTCATTCAAGGCACTACAAAGCCTGCTCCCATATGAACAGAACACCGAATCTGCTGTGTGCACATAATGTCTGCTTCAGGATAATATCCATAGCTTCAATCACCTCTTCACCATTGGCAGACTTCATAGTCAGACGGAGTAAGCGTAAGAACTCCTCTCCCTTTGTATAGGCTCTTAGCTCTAGGCGTAATTTTTTACCTCCGATACAGGTGCCTGTAAGCACAGCCTTCCCAGATATATTTTCAGGTGAAAGAAAGCTTTTCATCTTGCCTATATCTGTCATCCTTCTGCCTATAGCTTCTTCAGCACTTCAAGCAAACTCCTTACACAGGTTCAAAGAAGGAGCAGGCATCACCATCAACTCTTACTGCCTGTGGAGGTGGCCTGTCTGAAATCTCCACCCTCAATTATTAGCAGGTGTGCCCTTCCTGCCACAGGTGATATTTATATCTGTAATGGCGGGAGACCTGTGAGCACTCCCTTGCTGTTCTTTTCTTCCAAGATAGTAGAATCAGTCTCTGGTAGTTAAGACTATAACCACTTACCTCAGGAAACAAAATTAGCCACTTCCTCTTCCAGCAGGTTCAAGTCTAAGTTCCTCAGCATAGTGCCTCAGTGGTTCAAAATAGCCTACTCAATACACTGTATCAGCTATAGTCTCCTTGTAAAGGGTATGTCCTTCTCAAAGCCTATATCCACATTGTATCTTCTTTGTATTAGGTACTTAGAACCTCAGTCTGCACCTCTCCCATAAGAATAAGTAATTTCCTTCTTCTCTTCAGGTACTTTACTGACCAGTTCAGGTATCTCCTCCGAGATTTCCTAATTTTAGGCAGGAAGATATCAGAGCAGGCTCATCTTCGACTCTAGCAGCAGCTCCATTACTGCCTTAAGCACTTCCTCAGTCCTGAAGCCATCAAGGCCTCCTCCTGCCTTAGTACCTTTCAGTCCATAACCGCAGACCTCTCCTGCTTCTACCCTGTCACGGCTTTCCCTTATTTCTCACCTGAATACTGTCCCTTATCCCTGTAACCTTCTCATCCTATCATCTCCTGACAGATAGGCTTCCGCCTAGCTTCAGCATAGGTGAGGCGGCTGCCTGCATCATCCCTTCTTTTATCTTAAAGAGACTCTTGCAGCAATTCATTACCGTACAGGTGGAATAATGAGGCTGCAAAGCCTGAGAACTTTCATCAACTCCCTCATATTTGAGGCTGAACAGAAAAATACAGGGAAAAAGCTTGGTTTCTTAAGATTTTAGATGTCATAAAAATCTCACTCCTCCCATATAGGCTTCAAGCATAATCTCATCAGTGAAAACCTCTTCTATGAATCTATCGTGTTCAGCTTTATCACTACCGGCATCCGCATAGTCAATTATATTGGAATCAGCTTTTCCTTTAGCTCCTATTAATGTCTTCTCTTTTTGAAGTATCAGGCTGGTCATTTATTTACAAAGATAAAAGCAGGGATATCATAGTGCTTAAGAAGCTTCCAAATGGCGAACACCTGGACTGCACACCTGCAGACACACTTAATACAAAGCACCGCCACATCAAGGACGACAGCACCCTCTCCATTTCTGAGAAGTCCCGTGCCACGGGTGTATCAGGAGGGTGAGTCCTTACCAAAGGCGAAACTCAGCCTGCTTGGAGAAATGGTAATCCCTCTTTCTCTTTCAAGCTCGTAATTGTCTAAAGAGCATCCTTTTATCCACTCTTCAACCTTTTGCACTCCTGCAAAGCAGAAGGCTTTCAAGCGTGATTTTTCCTGCATCTGCCTGTGCCAGTATTCAAAACTATATGTCCCATAACTTCCTCTAAAATCATATTTGATAATAAAAAGCCACAGACAATTCTGGCCTTTACTTCTTCCCTATGAATATCATAGAATTTTTATAAGATTTATCAAGTAACTTTATTGTGTGTCAATCAGAAAGCCGTGGCTGCCACTGTCGTACTTCCTGAGCTGCTGTATGTATGCTGCCTCCTCCCGTGAACTTGAGATTTCTCTTCTGGTTCTTGAAAGCCTATATAGAGGAAGAAATCTTCCTTGATGTTTACATAAGCTGTTGTTCAGCTCATAGTTATCTGCTGTATACTGCTTACTGTCTTTGGCTGAGAAGTCATTCCGCAGCAGACTGCAAGTGCAAGCAAAAGTGCAGGTGACAGAGGCACCTAATAGAAAGACCATATTTCTTTCTTTTGGCAGATTACCATCATAGCACTCCCCGTCTTGTACTGCTCAATGAAATTGGTTGCAAAGATCCGCATAAGTCTCAAACCCTTGTGAATCGCCGTCACTAAGATATGGCAGGAACATCCGTCACTACTTTTGTCCTGCATCTGAAATATGCTGATTGCCTTTCACTTTGTTGAATGGCCAGGCTCTTGAGCCATAATCATAACCAGAACTAAACCATCTCTGCCACTTCCATATCCAAAACCATTATAATCCTTAATAGTGCTCTGCATAAACGTTATACCCTCTGTTGTCTCATCTTTAACGATCAAAATGGCAACATCTATCTGCTGTCTTTTCACTGGTTCATTTAATTTGGCAAACAGACTTTTCTCTTCGCTTTATCGTGGTATCAACATTGTCCAACCAGCCTTGGAACCTTAGCCTCTGCATACTACAGAGGTGAATAGAAACTGAGAAACTGTATAAATTATGGAGTAGGGCAAGAGCATTGCCATAAAAGCAGAGCTTTACTAAGTTTATCATCATTATCCATTCCTCCTCTAAAATACAAAGTATACAGGACGAAAGGGTATCATTGCAACTTATGCCTGCAAACAGCTTTGCTCTCAGACTCTTGTCTACAGGAGGTCATAATAAATTACCAATCTGTCCATTCATCGCAAAGTGTAAAACATCCCTGCCATCTAGTGGTCGCACCATACCAGGTAGAGGGCGTATTTTGTCAACTTGTTGTCTATGTTTATGGTAGACCATTCGCCGGGCGCTGGCTATAGCCGGTAGCTGTATTTCTAAATGCCTCTTCTACGGAGTTTCTTACCAAAATGAGTTGACTGTCTGACTGTGCATCAGGCTAACATCATGCTGTCTGCGAGCCTGCAGATGTTTGAAAGTCTACAGCATCTTCAGGTCAGAAAGCTCGATTGACTGCATAAGTACATCATCATCTTGGCGGATGCATCTTAAGAACCGCCTTAAACTCAAAGATACCGCCTCTTATTACTGCGGTAGCTGGCTGATGTAATGTACTTCTATCCTCCAACTGCTTACCTTTGTAGCCTTAAATCCTGATCTGCTGTCAGTGTCTGCGTCATATAACCAAAATGGCACGTATATTGCAGTTTCTTCAATGGTTCTCGAACTTGAATACCTTAGGAAGAAAAACTTGCCGCCAGGTACTGAGAAAACTTTCATGGCCTGCTTTTTATCGACAAAA
>BNJV01000644.1_pt1 | contig 75573 bp, 77 predicted proteins | sample 8540591 | NCBI WGS metagenome assembly BNJV01 (sample SAMD00202457, study PRJDB9452) | human saliva metagenome | host: Homo sapiens | reverse complement strand
CATGTTACCCGTATTAGAGAATCTATTGGCCAACACAAATGGGCATAAAAACAAAAGAGCAAAATGCCAAAACAAGGTATAGAACTTCTTAAAAAAAGACCGCATTATAACAACCTGCAAGTATAAATATAAAAAGGATTATGAGGAAGAAGATTTTTATCTTTTTTTACTGCTGTTCATGGCCATCTTAGGTTTTTGCAACATGGCAGTATCATTTGTTAAGTATCTTACTTTTTGTATTGATAAACAAGAATTGGATTAAGTCTCATCCGCTGCTATTACGGTTTAAGAAATCTTATAAATTGTTGGTTTCAACACTAATAATAGCCATCTTTATTGCTATCCCAAACTACTATCAGCGCGGTCGAACACAATTAGCATACATTGATAAGACAGGTAAACATATTACTACACCGATAAATATCTACCTGCTAAACGTAATATTTCCAGAGGAAGAAATAATGAATGTCGGCATGAAAGTTTCTGCAGTTATACCTCCAACTGGAGAACCGACTTTAATTAAAAACCTTGGAGGACGTTTTATCCGTGAGGCTCAAAATGACTTCTGGAGCGGTAAAGCGTTAAGTTTTTACGCTCAATACAATCAATTGTCATGGCAATTCAGCAATCCTGGCTCATTTGCTATAGCCCAAGCGTATAATGAACAGTTTGGGACAAACTACAATGGTATTTATATAACAAAGCCACAACATTACACTTCTTCAAAAAAGTACCCTGTTGTAGTATTTGCCCATGGCTATTTGGGTAGTTGGGAACTATATCAAGGACTTTTCTCAAGCTTGAAAAATTGCTTCGTTATCAGCATTGCAACACGCAATCTGTCAGGTATCTTTAGTCATGAAGACATTAACAGAATATTCAAGCTTTACCTTTCCATGCTTAAAAAGAAGGATATAGCATTGATGAAAGTCGATTACATTTAATTGGTCTATCAAATGGTGGCAGTGCATCTAACATTGCACTACGAAGCTTTGATAATAAATTTAAGACTATCACATATATTTCCACATCCTGTGATGTCGTTAAAAAGACGCATTCAACAGTACTCTTAATAGGTGGAGGAAAAGATAATAGCTCTAATAACCTCCCAACTTCCGCTAAACGATTACAAAGATGTGGAACGAAAGCTGTGCTGCTTTTTGATGAGAAAGAGAAACACTACATGTTGATACATCAAAAAGAAAGAATAATAGATTTCCTCAACCATGAGTTAGAATTGGATTAAATCATTATTTATAGCAATACCCATAAGGATTAAACAACACACTCGCAAATGTTGAATCTATTTAAACAAGTAAACTACTAAATCAAAGAGATTATGTTTGATTTGTAACAGTCTTCTACTTATCTAACAACAAGTTGAGAACAACAAAGCCATATTTTGCATGGTATTAAACGCTCAACACTATTGGTGCTTACCATCAACACGATATGTGCGAAGCACCAACACAACTGTAAAATATGAAATATTAGAGTTATAGTGGTCGTTAAAATCTGTAGAGAAGAGTGGCATATCAAACTTATAGAGAGATGACTATCAGGAAATGCTATACAAAACAAGAAAGTAAACTTTTTGCCTTTCTATGATACTATGTTATAAAAACAAAACCAGCCGTTAATTACGACTGGTTTTATTATGTCTATTTAAAAAGTAACTGTGAACCCACAAATTACTTCTTCATACCTTTGTAAGCCTGGTTCATACCTTAACAACATCGTCTGTAATGTTGTAAGCAGGATCAGCATAAAGGATATTATCACCACTCTTAGCAAGAATGATACTATACTTCTTATCCTTATTATACTCCTTCAGATAGTTATGCACGCTGTCAGAGAGAGCTTTGTTATACTTAGCAACCTCGTTCTGATACTCAGCACCAAGACGCTGCTGCAAAGCATCAGCATCCTGAGCCTGCTTCTGGATACTTGCCTGAATCTGCTGTGCCTGTGCCTGTGTGTACTTATTTGCCTGAATATTCTGCTGGAAGTTAGCAGCTGCAGCCTGAATAGCCTTCTGCTTACCAGCCAATGTACGCTGGATATTAGCTTCTTTTGCCTTTACAAGCTTAGTAACATCTTTCCAATAAGTATACTGGCTCATGATAGAGTCTATCTCTACATAAGCTACTTTCTGACTATTTGCAGCTGGAGCAGCTGTAGATGTTTCAGCCTTGCCTGCTGCTGTATCATTCTTCACTGGCTGATTGTTACATGCAACAAAAGCGAATGCTGCCATAGCAAGCACTGACATTTTGCTAAATGATTTCTTCATTTCTATTGTATTTAATTGATTATTTCTCCTAATATGCCTTATTTCTAACTCTGGCTTCCTTGTCTTGGTCAATAACACAATGGATACCTTTCTCCTTTAGATATGCATTATCTGATATATGCTGCGACTGAAACTCCCCACCTTTCTTGAATAACACACGTACTCCGAGGAGCAACATGGCTATAGCAATTATTAACAATGTTAACAATAATGTTACAAACATTTTCTTTATCTTTGCATTTATATTGACCGCAAAGGTAATATAAAACAGCAAGATTACAAAAAAAAATATTATTAAAAATGGCAAATGTAGAATTAAAACCTGCTTGTGTCTTTGAGCAGTTCGCTAAAATCAATCAAATACCACGCCCATCTAAGCATGAAGAGCAGATGATTAGTTATTTACAGGAGTTTGCTAAGGAGCATAACCTCGACGTAAAGGTTGACAAAGTTGGCAATGTTCTGATTTCTAAACCTGCTACAAAAGGTATGGAAAATGTTCCAACTGTAGTACTCCAGAGTCACATGGATATGGTATGTGACAAACTCGTTGACATAGAATTTGACTTCCACAAGGATGCTATTCAAACCTATGTGGATGGCGAGTGGCTTCATGCAAAGGGTACAACACTCGGTGCTGATGATGGTATCGGCATGGCTTATGAGTTGGCTATCCTCGACTCTAATGATATTGAGCACGGACCTATCGAATGTCTCTTTACACGTGATGAGGAAACTGGCTTGACTGGTGCCTTCGGCCTGGAGGCTGGTTTCATGACAGGAAACTATCTCATCAACCTTGATTCTGAGGATGAAGGTCAAATCTTTGTAAGTTGTGCGGGTGGTAATAGTACGACAGCAGTATTCAACTTTGAGCGTGAGAATGCACCAGAAGGCTACTTCTTTATGGAAGCAAGCTTGAAGGGTCTTGTTGGTGGTCACTCTGGTGATGACATCAATAAGAAGCGCGCCAATGCTATCAAACTCCTTGCACGCTTCCTCTATGCTGAACAGGCTAAGATGGACCTTCGTTTAAGCTACTGGAATTCAGGTAAGATGCACAATGCTATCCCACGTGATGGTAAGGTACTTTTCGCCGTTCCTTCAGCTAATAAAGAGACCGTTAAGGCAGATTGGAATATCTTTAGCACAGAGGTTGCAGACGAGTTCCATGTTACTGACACAACTATGGTATGGAATCTTGAGAGTGCAGATGCTGCTCCAGTTATGCCAAAGCAGATTTCACATAACGTTATCCTTGCTTGCAGGCACTCGACAACGGTCCATTGACCAACTGCCAGGATGAAGCCTTGGCTTATATGGTTGAAACTTCAAGTAATGTTGCAAGCATACAGACAGAGGAGAATAAGTTAACAGTTGTCTCTTCACAGCGTTCAAACGTAATGAGTAACTTGGTAAACATGACCAATACTGTTCGTGCATGTTTCGAGTTGGCTGGTGCTGAGATTGTTGTAGATGACAGTTATCCTGCATGGAAGATGAATCCTAACTCAGAATTAGTACACGTTGCAGTTGAGCAATACAAGAATATCTTCGGTAAGGAACCTCTCGTTCTTGGTATTCACGCAGGTCTTGAGTGCGGTCTCTTCTCTGAGAAGTATCCACATTTAGATATGATTAGCTTTGGTCCAACACTTCGTTATGTTCATACACCAGACGAGTGTCTGCTTATTCCTACAGTTCAAATGGTATGGGATCACCTCCTTGCTGTTCTTAAGAATATCAAGTAATAGGACACAACCATAATTATTTACACGCCATCTTGCTCCTTAGAACAAGATGGCGTTTTCTTATTTTTATAATTGTATATTGGCTAATATAAGATAGGTTGTCATATCATGGCACGGAGTTTGTTATTACCTATGCAAAATAAAAACAATTAAAATTTATATTGCTATGCAAAAAGGAAATATCGGGGTTACAACTGAGAACATCTTCCCCGTTATCAAAAAGTTCTTATATTCAGATCATGACATCTTCTTGCGTGAGATGGTATCAAATGCTGTTGATGCTACTCAGAAACTGAAGACTCTCTCTGCAACAGGTGACTTCAAAGGTGAGTTGGGTGATTTGAGTGTTCGTGTCAGTTTAGATGAGAAGGCTGGAACATTGACTATCAGCGACCGCGGTATCGGTATGACCGCTGAGGAGATTGAGAAGTATATCAATCAGATTGCTTTCTCTGGTGTCAATGACTTCCTTGAGAAATATCAGGACAAGGCAGAGGCAATCATCGGTCATTTCGGTCTTGGTTTCTATTCTTCTTTCATGGTTTCAAAGAAGGTAGAGATTATCACTAAGAGCTATAAAGAAGGTAGCAAGGCTGTGAAATGGAGCTGTGATGGTAGCCCAGAATATACACTTGAAGATGCAGAAAAGGAGGATCGTGGTAGCGATATCGTCCTTTATATCGATGATGATTGCAAGGAATTCCTGCAGAAATCAAAGATTGAAGAACTGCTAAACAAGTACTGTAAGTTTATGGCTGTTCCTGTTGTCTTTGGTAAGAAGACTGAGTGGAAAGACGGCAAGATGGTTGATACTGAAGAAGATAATATCATCAACAGCGTTGAACCTTTGTGGGTAAAGGCGCCATCAGGTTTGAAGGATGAAGACTACAAGAGCTTCTATCGTACTCTCTTCCCAATGAATGACGAGCCATTGTTTTGGATTCACTTGAACGTTGACTACCCATTCAACCTTACGGGTATTCTTTATTTCCCACGTGTAAAGAACAATATCGAACTGCAACGTAATAAGATTCAGCTCTATTGCAATCAAGTATTCGTAACCGATCAGGTTGAGGGAATTGTACCAGAGTTCCTTACATTGCTCCATGGAGTTATCGATTCTCCAGATATTCCTCTGAACGTGAGCCGTAGCTACTTGCAAAGTGATGCGAATGTGAAGAAGATTGCAACCTATATAACTAAGAAGGTTGCTGACAGACTGCAGAGTATTTTCAAAGAGAGTCGTAAGGAATTTGAGGAGAAATGGGATGATCTAAAGCTCTTCATCAACTACGGAATGCTTTCAGAATCTGACTTCTACGAGCGTGCAAAGGACTTCTCTCTTATCAAGGATACCGAAGGCAAGTACTTCACCTTTGAGGAGTATAACACACTCATTAAGGATAATCAGACCGACAAAGAGGGCTACCTTGTAAACCTTTATACAAGTAACAAGGAGGAGCAGTACAGCTATATTGAAGCTGCAAAGCAGAAGGGGTATAGCGTTATTGATGCAAGCGGACAGTTGGATGTACCGTTGCTTTCAATGCTTGAGCAGAAGCAGGAGAAGACACGCTACGTACGTGTTGACTCAGATATCGTTGATCGCATTATTCAGAAGGAAGATGCACCAAAGAATAATCTGTCAGTAGAAGAATCTGACAATTTGTCAGAGGCTTTCCGTTCACAAATTCCTACAATCGAGAAAGCAGACTTCACTGTAGACGTACAGTCTCTCGGAGAGTCTTTCCAGCCAGTTCTCGTAACACAGAACGAGTATATGCGCCGTATGAAGGAGATGAGTCAGTTCCAGCAGGGAATGGGTTTCTATGCTCAGTTGCCTGATTCTTATAATCTCGTTCTTAATGCCGACCACCCATTAGTAAAGAAGGTTCTTGACGATGTCACTGCTAACACAGCAGAGGAATTGAAACCAATAGTAAGCGAACTGAAGGGACAAGAGGCACGTTTGGCAGCTTTGCATCAGTCACAAGATAGCAAGAAGACTGAGGAACTGACACAGGAGGAGAAGGACGATATGCAGAAGACTCAGAAGACTGTTTCTGAACTTCAGGACAAGAAGAAAGCTATTGTTGCAGCATATGCTAAGGGTAATGATATTGTTCATCAGCTCATCGACTTGGCATTACTACAGAATGGTATGCTTCAGGGTGCTGCACTCGATAAATTCCTCAAGCGTTCTATCAGTCTGATTAAGTAAATATAAAGTAGCTATCCTACTTATATACAAAAAGTAATTAAAAGGTTCTTCCGTTAAATGCGTAGACGCTTATTTTATAGGCGTATATCTTTAACGGAGGGACCTTTCCTTTTTACACCTCAAAAAACATATCTTCAACTATGAAAAATTCATTACATAAATCCAAATAAAAATCCTCAAATAATGGCAAAAACAACCTATCACGAGTAGGTTTATAACCTTCAATAAATCAATAAGTTACAAAACTGCAAAAGTAAAGATGCCTAATTGGGCTTTAAAAGGGCGTTAGTAACACTTCAAAAGGGCACCTATTGGAAGTCAATTAGGCGTCTTTTAGAAGCTAAAAGAGCATGTGTGGACTTTGATAGATTGGAAAAAAGTTTACATTCCTCTATAAACAAAGCGAGGAATTACTTGTAAAAATAAAAAGATATACTAATAGACTAACTTCAGTTTTAACTTCTATGGGAATATCTACTGAATAGCAATAGTCGCTCTTTGTGCCACTGACACCTCTGTATAGCGTTTAACTCCGTCTGCTCTTTTTCTCTGTGTGCCTTACTATGTAAGGGATTTAGTTTATCACTCCATATTTCGGAAGAACCGAAAAAACTTCTTCTTCACGCTTGCTATCAAATAAGATTTAGTACCTTTGCAAATAATTAACTCATTAACTATGTTCAAGAAGATTTTTAAAGTGATAAGATGGGTATTATCCCTAACCTTTATCTCCACTATATTGGCGGTAGTTGTCTATCGCTTTATCCCTGTATACTTCACCCCTCTGATGATTAGTCGTTGTTTTGAACAGATTGGTAAAGGAGAGTCTGTGAAACTTTATCATGACTGGGTTCCGTTAGAAAAGATGTCAAAATCAATGCCTGTGGCAGTGATGGCAAGTGAGGACCAACGCTTCCTTACACATCATGGTTTCGACTATCAAGCTATCGAGAAAGCTGCAGAAGACCACCTGAAGAAAGGGAAGAAACTACGTGGTGGCTCTACCATCTCTCAGCAAACCGCAAAGAATGTCTTTCTGTGGCAGGGACGCTCATGGGTAAGAAAAGGATTGGAGGTTTATTTCACTTTCCTCATAGAGACACTATGGAGCAAACAACGTATCATGGAGGTTTATCTTAATTCAATTGAGATGGGCGATGGAATCTATGGTGTTGAAGCTTGTGCTGAACAGAATTTCGGTATGGAGGCCAGCCAACTTAGTCGAAGAGATTGTGCACTCATAGCAGCGACATTACCTAATCCACGTCGCTTCTCTTCAAAGAATCCTGGACCTTATATGCGCAAGAGAATCGGACAGATTGAACACCAAATGACTTTTATACCAGCTTTCCCTGAAGAGCATTAAAAAGGCTGTATATTAGTCTATTAAACAATTCTGTTCGATAAAAACAAAGAAGACAAGATGATAAATCAAGATAAGGAAGAGGCTATCCTCTCCGCACTGAACGAAAGCCAGCGTGAGGCAGTTGAGTATTGTACAGGACCATCACTGGTGATTGCTGGTGCTGGATCTGGTAAGACACGCGTACTTACCTATAAGATTGCCTACCTACTTAATAAAGGCTTAGCACCATGGAATATCCTTGCGCTTACGTTTACAAACAAAGCTGCAAGAGAGATGAAGGAACGTATCGCACAGATAACAACTGCTAAAGATGCGCAACATCTTTATATGGGAACGTTCCATTCCATCTTTGCACGTATCCTACGTCGCGAAGGAGAGGCTATCGGCTTTGGAAGTAATTTCACTATTTATGATGAAAACGACTCTCGTTCGCTCATTAAGAGTATTGTAAAAGCCTTAGACCTTGACGAGAAACATATAAACCTGCCGCGGTGCATAACTTTATCTCAATGGCAAAGAATCATCTTATTACGGCTGCAGAATATGCAGAAGACCGTGCTGCTATTGAGCGTGACCGTAGTGCACGTATGCCTGCAATCCACATGATTTACAAAGCATACGAAGCAAGATGTCGTCAGGCAAATGCAATGGACTTTGACGATATTCTGCTTTATACCTTCTTGCTCTTCCGTGATAACAAAGAGATTAGAGAGAAGTATGGCCAGCAGTTTGAATATATCTTGGTAGACGAGTATCAAGACACAAACTATGCACAGGTTAGTATCATCAGCCAGTTGGCTGAGACACATCGTCGTATCTGTGTTGTGGGTGATGACTATCAGAGTATCTATTCTTTCCGTGGTGCAAATATTGACAATATCCTTGACTTCAAGCATAAGTTTGAAGATGCTAAACTCTTTAAGTTAGAGCGCAATTACCGTTCAACACAGCTCATCGTACAGGCAGCTAACTCGTTGATGAAACACAACGAACGACAGATTCCTAAGGATGTATTTTCTAAAGAAGCCGAAGGAGACAAGATTCTCTATAAACCTTGCTATAGTGATAGGGAAGAGGCTATGGTTGTTGCGAATGAATTGAAGCGTATCAAACGCAATGATGACTGTGATTATGGTAACTTTGCCATTCTCTACCGTACGAATGCACAGAGTCGTTCTTTCGAGGATGAGTTCCGCAAACAAGGTATTCCTTACAAGATTATTGGTGGACTTTCGTTTTATCAACGTAAGGAAATCAAAGATATCATCGCATATTTCCGCTTGGTTTCTAACCCTAATGACGAAGAAGCCTTCCGGCGTATCATCAATTACCCAACACGTGGGATTGGTAACACGACCATTCAAAAGATTATTGATTGTGCCCAACGGAATTCTGTATCGCTATGGGAAACCATCCTCAATCCTATTCAATATGGATTAGATGTCAACAAGGGTACTATGACAAAGCTTTTTGCCTTCAGAACACTTATCAGTGGATTTATTAAGAATGTAGCACTGAAGGATGCATACGAGCTTGGAAAGGAGATTATTGAAGAGAGTGGGCTAAGTGCTGATATACGTTCGGGAAGTGAGCCAGAGGACTTAGCTCGTCGAGAGAACTTAGAAGAGTTTATGTCGGCTATGCAGGGCTTTGTGGACTCTGGACGCGAAGAAGGACGAGAAGAGAATGTCTACCTTACTGACTACCTACAGGAAGTAGCATTATACACAGATGCTGACAAGGAAGACGATGACACTCCGAAAGTTACATTAATGACAATTCACGCAGCAAAAGGATTAGAATTTCCTACGGTATTTGTCGTTGGATTGGAGGAAAATATATTCCCAAGTCCTATGTCAGCAAGTTCAAAACGTGAAATAGAAGAAGAGAGAAGATTACTCTATGTGGCTATAACACGTGCCGAACGACATTGTATATTGACGAATGCAAAGAACCGTTTCGCTATGGATCAATGCAAGTGGACAACCCAAGTCGTTTCTTAAATGATTTCGACCCTGCACTGATTCATGTAGAAGATGAAGTAAACAGTACTTTTGGAGGTGAACGACGTAAGATGCCTTGGGATGAGGATAATAGTTCAAGAAACGCTTGGGGACGCAATCGTTCAGAAGATAATTTCCGTGAGTACGAACCAAACAAGGCATACACAGGTAGCAGACCTTGGGGACAAGAATATCGTCAAATGGGCTCGAGATGGCAGAATTCAAATCCTGTTGCAAGCCAATTTCGTGCTGATCCAAAGCCAAAGATAACTGAACGTAAACGTCCTGAAGCTGCTGTTGACCCATTCTCTGAGCGTGCTAAACGCAGATTAATAGCGGAGGGTGGTAATTTCAAACGCCTATCGTCTGCAATGACCAATGGCGGTAGAACATTATCAACAGAGAGTACCTCAATATCCTCGGTTTCATCGACAGCCTCAATAGCTGGACTCAGTGTTGGCGTGACCATTGAACATCAACGCTTCGGTATTGGAAAGGTATTAAACCTTGAAGGTTCTGGAGAAAATGCTAAGGCAACTGTTGAGTTCCGTAATGCAGGAACCAAACAACTACTGCTGAAGTTTGCCAAGTTTAAGATTATTGGTTAAGAACAATAGAAAACGATAGGCGGTCATAAATGTATTCGCATTTATGACCGCCTATTATCGTTTATAGCTGTAATTATCGTCCACACATCTGTTTATAAGGACAGTATTGACAACTATCAGTATTGTCTGTTGGAGCAAAAGCTATATTAGGATTATGTATTTCTTCGAGTTTCTCCGTGAGATTTCTAAGAAAATCCTCTTCATATACGGTCACATCAGTAACTTCTTCCTTATCTATTGATAGTACAGGAGTATAATCTTCACTACCTGCATGTTGGATAAAGAGCAAAGCTGGACTAACAGCACGATGATTTGGATTATGTTCAGAATCGTTCTTTGCTTCAATAAGACTGTAGAGCATCGCCTGCATTGTATAATCACTCTTCTTACTTAGGTTCTTTGAATCGAACATTTCATCAACACTTTTCAATGACTCCGCTGCCTTTCCACCAGTCTTATAGTCTACAACTCGCAAGCGTGCGCTATCACTATCAACAAGAATCTCGTCTAACGGTCAATACGTCCACCTGTTTCTATTTGCTTCTCCAATCCATTCACATTAATTATCAATGAGCGTTTAACAGGAAACTCATGCCCAATCACACGCAATGGGGCAGAACGTCGATCAATTCGCAATAATTGATGAAGGTACTTTATGATAACTTCACGATTGATGAGTTGGAGTCCATTGAGCTTTGGATGTTTCTTTACTCCTCGTTGTTGATGAAATAGTTCAGTAGCAAATGCCTCGTCGACAATATCATCCAATGTAAGTTCTGCATTGCCTGATGTGAGCGACTGTGTGCTCTTACCTGTCTTCAACAAACAATCTATGTTCTTAGCAGTGATGACTTCTCTTGGCAGTAACTTTTCATACATAAGCTGTGCTGCTGTATGAAAGATATTACCAAACATTCGATTATCAACATCATCTACATCGACTTCATCGAGTTCATTAATACCTGCAATATACTTAAAGTAATACTTTAGCTGGCAAGTTATATATGTATTAATAGCAGTTGGGGAGAAATAACTGATTTCATCGAGTCTATTCAGTACAGCTTCATTCTTTCAACCACTTCTGCTTCACAGTGCATAGGCTCTTGCCCTGCTTGCAAAGTTAATCGATGAATTGGGTGATTCCACTCTACCATCAACTGTAAAATGAAACGACTCATCTCTCCTGTATGGCTACCTTGAGTGGAGTTATTATAAAGGAAAGTAACATCTTTTGCCCGCTGAATCAGACTATGGAAATAGTAACTGTAGATAGATATCTTATTATCAATTGTTGTCAAGTCGTATGCCTTACGAATAAGATGAGGTATGAACGATGCATCGTCTATTCCCTTTGGCATATTACCTTCATTACAAGAGAGCACAAGTACATGATCGAAATCGAGATTACGCGTTTCAAGAACGCCCATCACTTGTACGCCACGTGCTGGTTCACCATGGAAAGGAATACTTGTAGCAGCAATAAGCTGTGTTAATAAACGGCGGAAGATGATCTTATCTGCATCTAAGTCACCATTTATCATCAAATCAGACAGTCGTGTGAGTAAGATGTACATACGAAAAACAGACTCTTCAAAGAGTGGGTCTTTGTCAGCTGCACCATTTACACCGATGAAACGGATAGTTTCTGCCAACCAATTAACTAATACTTGTAGGTTCTGCTTATCACTTGGATGGTATTCAAAGATTGAGCCTTCTTTTGGCTTTACATAAAACTGTCGTTCACTATTCAATCGTTCGATGATTTCGGCAACTTTTGGTGTGAGATACTTCCCATAAGGATGTCGTAATACTCTGTTTACATAGTGAAGTCTATAACTCTGTTCTTGTACTGAATAACCTTCTGTCTGTAACGCCCAAAGCTGCGTAACCATCGATGCAATCGGGGTTTGTTGTAACGGATAACCCGTTGTGACATTCAGAGTTTCGACTTCATCAGGTATACAATGGATTACTGTCTGCAACAGATGTTCATCACAAAGAACAATTGCTGTTCGCTTACCATCTTTATATCTTTCATTCTCGCGCAACCACTCGGTGATATAACGTGCTTGTAAGTTCTCTGTAGGGGCAGAGATAATGTTTATATCCTTCTCTTTACCTAAATTATCATACAATTCATCGCTATCGTTTGGTAAAGCATTGGGGAATTTATCAAGCCAACGACAAATATAGTTACCTGCTTCATTTGTTGGCTTCATATAATATCGGTCATAATCCCAATAGAAACTTGCCTTTTCTTCCTTTAAGAAGCGTTTGAAAAGAAGCTGTTCTACCTTCTGAAGTACGTTGAATCCGACAAAAACATAGCATTCATATTGTGCTTCTATCTTTGTTTTCTCTACCACATCACGATAAAGCATACCTTCATATGCAAGTTTTTGAGATTTAAGCCTTTGCTTGAAATCATTATATATATCATTCAACTTATTCCAAAGAGTTATAAAACGCTCTCTAATACCCTCTGGATTATCATCGAAGTTAGCGAAGAAACGGCGTAATTCTACTTTCTGTTCATCGGTAAGATAACTAATATCATCTAACTCTTTAAGGTTACTAATATTAGAGAAGACCATCTCAGCGTTCGCCATATTCTTATCGATATCATCGAAATCGGCTAAGAGCAGTTGCCCCCAACCATAGAAGTGGTCTAAGGTCTCATTCGTATTGCCTGTTACCTCGATGTAACTCTTATAAAGATCGCAAATACTTTTAATAGGATCAGCTATTGTTAGCTCTGAATGTTGACGAAAGAAGTCAGAGATGGTAATATATGCAGGACTCCATACAGGACCATCAGCCAATCGAGCTAATGCTTGATTCAGAAAGAGTGCAGCACGCTTATTAGGAAAGACAACAGCTATATGCGCCATGTCATTACCATACTTCTTCAGTAAATCAGCTGCAACGTGTTCGAGAAATGTATTCATAATTATATATCAGAACGCTTGTTAAGAATGAAATGAAGTTAAGTAATATTGGCTATTCGCCCTTTAATGGGAGAAAAGGAGTTGGTATGATCTCGTTTCTAACGACATACCAAATATAACCAGAGACCTTCTTATAGCCCATTCGCATAAGCAAACTCATGTAGCGTTGTACTTGCTCATGATATTCTTCACGTGGTTTACCAAACTTGAAATCTACTACAATAATCTCCTTTCCATCGGTCATTACACGGTCAGGACGATGTTCATGAATATCTCCACTCTCCTTATCATAGTCAAGAATGGTGCACTCATTAAACAACTTCCATCGTGAACTAAACCAATCTTTCACTTTCTCATTCATCAGAGCATTGGTAATCTTATTCTGCAATTCTCTCGATGTAACCTCATCATTATAGATAACTCCTTCTTGTTCTAATTCCTTCAAGCGTGGTTCAATATCATCTTCAGTAAGGATCGTAGAAAAGAGTTGGTGTAGTATATTTCCAACCTTTATATAACGATTTGCATCTGAAGGGTCAATATCCTCACCATTGATAAAGTCATGACTCTTATTACTCTGTCGGAAGCTAACTGGATGGGGGAAAGTTTCTATCTTTAATTTATGCGTCTTTGGAGTAAGTTCAAAAGGATTCTCCGTAGACTTCTCCTTATCAACACGCTGTTCACAATCCAACAAAGTACCAAAATCGAAACTGATAGCCTCCTTATCACCAGCATCATCAACCGTTGCTTCTGGCAATTCATTAGCAAGATTATCAATAACTAATTGAATAATTTGTGAGCGATCTGTGGCTGTATTACCATTTTGCAGCTTAGTAAAAGTGCTTTTAGAAGCCTTTTTACCAGTAATAAATAGGTTCTTTCCTGCACGTGTAAAGGCAACATAAAGCAAATTCATGTTATCTACAGTATTCTGAAGATGCTCTTCTTTGTAATCATCTTCAAAGACAGTACCTATCATCTTTTTAGAAAAATCTATCGGAATCAACGGTAAATCTCCATAAGGCTTCTCCTTATTATCACCTGGACACCATATTGTATTACCTACTGTTTTTTCTAATCCCCAATCACAGAAAGGAATCAGAACGTTATCATATTCCAATCCCTTACTCTTATGAATGGTAATCAAACGTATTCCATCAACTTCATCACTTTGAATTGTATTGCTTGAAAGACTATCTTCCCATTCTTCGATGAAATCATCAATATCTGCAGGATGGTCTCTCAAATATTCATTCAATGTATCGTAGAATGTACATACGTATGCACTTTGTCCTTCAAGACTACCGAGATTAAAAGTGAGTAAATCTCATCAACAAGGTCTACAAGTGACAATCTTAACAAAAAGTCAAACTTATCTACATAACCACTTGGTAAAAAAGACTTTAATTCTCTTTCACCTTCATCTACAAATAAAGCATTATTATCTCTATCCGTCTGTTTTACTTGTTGTTGATAAAGCTTAACCAACTTACTTTCTGTAAGTTTATCATCAGGATGTGTAAGCAATCGCAGAGCAGCAATAATCACATTAACAGCTAACGAAGCATCCAATTGAAATGCCTCATCAGAAACAATACTTACATCTGTACCAAACTCACCTTGGAACTTGTCGGCAATATCTTGTATTACTCCTTTTGATCGGACAAGAATTGCAATATCCTTTTGTTTATACCCACGTTTTAATAGTTCACGGATATTACTAACTAATTCATTGAGAACATTCTCGTTATATTCTGATACTGCCTTTTTATCATAAGGAAAGAGTTTTATATGAACAGATCCCTTACCATCATCTTTTCTTGGTTTCTGTTCAATCTCTTTATAAGCTTCAATCAACTGAGAAGCACCTTTTTATATCATCACTCTCTAATTCTTTAACTGTTTGAATAACGGCCTGCGTAAAGAAAGCGTTATTAAATCGGATTATATTCTCTTCAGAACGATAATTAGTTTCAAGAGGTTCTATCTTTATTTGCTCTTCAGAGAAGTCATACTCAATATTATTTAGTAATTTCCAATCACCTTGGCGCCATCGATAAATACTCTGCTTGACATCACCCACAATCAAATTGTGAGATTCTATTTGAGCCATACAGTTATCGAGTAACTTACGGAAATTAGTCCATTGAATAGTACTCGTATCTTGAAACTCATCAATCATGATATGCTTCAAGTAAGCACCCATCTTTTCAAAAACGAATGGAGTATCAGTATCTTTCATCAAAGTGCTAAGTAGTGACTGAGTGTTACTTAGCATAAATCGGTTCGTGTCTTTATTTATCTCATCAACAGCCTCAGAAATGGCATGTAAAAGACGAAGTTGAGAAAGATGTTTAAGTGTAAGATTACTGGATTGATACTCTTTCCAACATTCTTTTCGATATTGTTCTAATAGCAGTAAGTCATCATACCATGATTCGGAGATAAGAGCACTAATGCGCTCTTTCTCCCCTGCAGGGCATTTCTTCAGCAACCAATTATCTGGACTATCAAGACATTTCAACACATTTGCAGATGGTCCATCATCTGTAGGTTCATTCTCAAACTGCTTAGTAATATATCCACACAATCCTTTAATGAAATATCCAGTATCAACACCAGCATCACTTATTTTTTGAAGCAACTTCCCTGCCTGTTCTTTAACCTTCTTAGGACTTTCCTTTCGTATCTTACGCAAATCCGTGATGAAATCGTCAAAAAACGATTCTTCACGAAACCGACTATCAAGTTCTGCCTTATGGTCTTTATAGAAGTCCTTAAAAATATTCTTTCCAAAGTCTTTTATCTGTCCAATGACGTTCCACCCCTTGTCATCTTCAATATTTTTATCGATGTAATCGCGAATCCAGTCAAGACCTCTTCGCCTTCCTCAAGACTATTAATCAACTCATCGACAGCCTGAGCTTCCACTTGTTCATCATTGAGATCAATACGGAGATTAGCCGTAAGATTCAGTTCACGAGCAAGATTACGCAATACAGATTGAAAGAAGGCATCAATCGTCTGTACACGAAACTCATTATAATGATGGGTAAGCAGCGACAAAGCTTCAGCGGCATTCTCCCTAATCGTGAGTTCAGGGAAACCAGTCTTCCGTAATACCTGTTCATAATATGCCTGAGAATCTGGCAACTTATGGGCAATACCATATAGCTGGGAAAGAATACGCGTTTTCATCTCCTGCGTTGCCTTATTGGTGAAGGTAACAGCAAGAATCTTCTTATAATCTTGTGGATTCTTTACCACTAAAGTAATATATTCCGATGCTAACGTAAAAGTCTTACCTGAACCTGCTGACGCTTTATAAACCGTTAATGCTTTTTCCATCATGAATATCTAAAGAATTGGAATTAGAGTCTGACACAATATGTGAACATTCCTGGGAAAAATTCCTTTATATTCGCTGGCTTTTGACCAAAGATACCAAAGATAGTACTACCACTACCTGACATCTGTGCATACAAAGCACCATTCGCATATAGTTTTTCTTTAACATCAGCCAACACTGGATATTTTGCAAAAATAGATTTTTCAAAATCATTTGTAAGCTCATCACGCCATGTATCAATTGGTTGGCGAACTATATCACGACAGCTTTTTGCAGGCTTCTTTGGTGTCACTCCAGCATAGGCTTCGGCAGTAGAGACAGCTACATCAGGCTTTACCAATGCAAGATAATATCCTTCTAAACTATGATGTTCGTTATCTGCAGGTTCAAGAACATCACCTATTCCCGTTGCATAGGCTATTTCAGAACGAATAAAGAACGCACAATCGGCACCCAATTGGGCTGCATAACGCTCCATCTCTGCATTACCCATATTCAAACGAAAACGCTCATCGAGCAATCGAATCATATAAGCAGCATCAGCTGAACCACCTCCAAGTCCTGCCTGCATAGGAATACGCTTAACAAGGTGAACATGTATGCGAGGTAACTCATAATCCTTTGCAAGGAGATGATAAGCCTTAACTACCAAATTATTACGCTCATCACATTCTACAGCATGACCAGTCACTTTTAAGTCAATGGGAGTAGGAGAAGGGAACTCCTCATCCATCTTTTTAATTTCCAACACATCACATAAAGGAACAGGATAAAAAACTGTTTCAAGGTCATGATAGCCATCAGGACGTTTTGCAACAATATTTAATCCAAGGTTGATTTTACAGCAAGGAAAGGTAATCATAGTCTAAAATATAATTAAAGAATTCTTTTTGCAAAGATAATAAAAAGCTTAGAAGAATGGTGTTAGAAATGGAATATTTTTTTGTAAATTTGCCACCATATGGCAGAAAGAAGTAATAACAATAAAAGTAGTCGTAGAACCAAGCAGGCTCCTATCGACACAACGTTTGGTCACCTACAGCCACAAGCAACTGACATTGAAAAGGTTGTTTTAGGTGCGCTTATGATTGATAAGGATGCCTTTACTGTTGTCTCAGAGATTATCAAACCAGAGACATTCTATGAGTCTCGTCATGAGAAGATTTATGAGGCTGTGCAATCTCTGAATCTGCAGGAGAAGCCTGTAGATATTATGACCGTAGTAGAAGAACTTCGTCATAAAGGAACACTTGAAGAAGTTGGTGGTCCTGCATATATTGTCGAGCTTAGTTCCAATGTTGCTTCATCTGCACACATTGAGTATCATGCACATATTCTTGCACAAAAGTTCTTGGCGCGACAACTTATCCAGTTCGCATCAATGATCGAGACTGATGCTTTCGATGAAACCGTGGATGTTGACGAGTTGATGCAGAAAGCCGAGGGTGCTCTGTTTGAGATTTCCCAGAAGAATATGCTACAAGATTATGTACAGATTGACTCTGTCGTTGAACAAGCCCATCAATTACTTCTCAAGGCAGCAAACAATAAGGGTAGCTTAACTGGCGTACCAAGTGGGTTCCACGACTTAGATAAGATAACAGCTGGTTGGCAGGCATCCGACTTGGTTATTATTGCGGGGCGTCCTGCCATGGGTAAGACTTCTTTTGCACTTAGTATTGCTAAAAATATTGCCATTGACTATCGTAAGCCAATTGCGTTCTTCTCTCTTGAGATGAACAACGTACAGCTTGTCAATCGTTTAATTTCAAACGTTTGTTCTGTACCTGGTAACAAGATTCTTAATGGTCAGCTAACACCTGACGAGTGGGAGCGTTTCGACTCTAACATACGAAAGATGCAGGGTGCACCGATTTATATTGACGACACACCTGGACTTTCTATCTTCGAGCTTCGTACAAAGCGCGTCGATTGGTGCGTGAACATAATATAGAAGTACTCATGATTGACTACTTACAGCTGATGAATGCCAATGGTATGCGCTTCAATAGCCGTCAGGAGGAGGTTTCTACGATTAGCCGTTCATTAAAAGGACTTGCAAAAGAGCTGAATATTCCGATATTGGCACTATCACAGTTGAGTCGTGCAGTTGAACAGCGTGACCCACGTGAGGGCAAACGACCACAGTTAAGTGACTTGCGTGAGTCTGGAGCTATCGAGCAGGATGCCGATATGGTACTCTTTGTGCATCGACCAGAGTATTATCATATTCTGCAAGATGACCACGGAAACGACCTTCATGGTATGGCTCAGATTATTATTGCCAAGCATCGTAAGGGTGCAACTGGTGATGTTCTACTCAACTTCCGTGGTGAATACACTCGCTTTGCTAATCCTGAGGATTTGGATATGGCTGCTCCAATGCCTAATGACCCATTAGGTGGTGAGATTGTTGGTAGCAAGATGAATGATGACCCTATACCACCATACCCAAGTGGAGATATGAGAGTACCCTTCTAAACGACATTAGGTAATCATTTCAAGATACACAAAGTTTACGAAATTTCATTACAAAAATAACGACTATCAAACCTTATGTAGGATTAAAATAGTCGTTATTTTTTATCTTTGTAACTAACCGATTATCAAGTAATTGCAAAACACTATACAAAAAGGGGATTAATTGGACTTCAAAAGGGCGTTAGTAACATCCCAAAAGGGCACCTTTTGGAAGCCAATTGGGCGTTAATTGCAAGCCAAAAGAGCATCTTTTATTTTTTAAGATGTGATTTTATTTTACAAATAGAGATACTGGCAAAGACAAATGAACAGTTACTTAACAACTAAATTCGGCTTTGTCATCAAGAACAACAGCAAACCTCTAAAATGAACACTAACGTCATTCATTAATATAAGAGCGGATAATATTTGCCCAAACCTCATATCCTTTATTCGAAAGATGCAGTCCATCACGACAATAGTCTGCGTGCATTTCTTTAGCATTGACACCTAAGAGGGGATGATACAGGTCGATAAAAACAAGTTTATTGGCATTACAGTAACTCTTCAACTTCTCATTTAACTGAATAATCATATCATCCTTACCCTTAAGTAGTTTCCACACACCAACTTTTTCATTCAAAGGTAAAAGACTTTGTACGTACAGTTTGGTTTGTGGACATGTTGTTCGAATTGTCTCAATGACATTAACTACCCCTTGAAAGATACGTTCAACCGTCCAACCATGACTTAAATCGTTTGTTCCGCATTCAAAGAATATCTTACTGGGATTATAAGGCAGAATCTGATTTAAGCGTTTAGAGATTCCACGACTATCATCTCCAATAATCCCTCTATTGATAATCGTTTTCACATTTGGGAAAAAACGATTCCAGTCTTTCCCATATTCAGAATGACTATCGCCCAACATAACAATCGCATTATCTGGCAAGGAGCCTTCTTGCTTAAATTGATTCACTCTTACGTTATAGTGTTTTGAGCCGTGATACGTAACATTTTGAGCATGCATTGATAGGGTAGTAACTGAAAGGAAAAGATAAAATAATAGCTTTGTCTTCATATAAATACTTGTATAACACGTCAAACCCATCAGAATAAGAAATGATAATCTGATGTATTCCTACTGCAAAAGTAAGAAAAAAGAAAGAGAAAAGAAAGGAAAAGTCCGGTTATCTGTTCCAAAGGAAAGGATAGCCGGACTTTTAAATAAGAGGATTCTTAAATAATTATTGCGCTTATTAGTTCATGTGACGCATTACTTTACGTAAATAAGCTTGTGTCTTAGCCACATTATATCGAATACCACCGCTCCATAAGCGAATAGCTCTTTCAACACTGTTCAGTGGATTGTGGAAACTCTGAATGATAATAAACATTTCCTTAGACTTTGCAGCATTAAAGCGATCCGAAAGCGAATAACGCTTGTTGCTACCAGTACTTTTAAGGATGTTGTTGCACTCCTTTACCAAAACTGGGGAAATCTGCAGTACACCAACATAAGGACCATTTACAGCTGCGGGATTACCCTTGCTTTCAATCTGGATGATTGCATTCATTACTGGTTCCCAATCAAAGCCATTTTTTTGGGCTGACACTTCAACATGTGAAGCAAAAATCATTAAGAAACAAATACTTACTACTTTTAAAATTCTCATCATTAAAAACTTTCCGAAACCTTGGAAGAGTAAGTCAATAGAGTTACTCTCTACGGCGTGTTCCTATATGAGAATGAGTTACCACCACGCCTCAGTTTCATATTAACAATGCAAAGTTACAAAAAATATTCCTGATATACAACACTTTAACATTTAATTAATAAAGTTAGAGATGAATGTTAGATTGGTTAAACAATTACTTTAACTTGCATATAATCGATGAAATCATATCCTTTTTACGATATACGCAATTTGTAGTATTAAAAAAGAATGTTTACCTTTGCCATGTTTAAAAGTCGTAAGAATGCATATTTTTAGGCTTATCGCCCCTAATATGCTTAACAATCCAGATATAAGCTCTACAAGTTAAGACAACAGATGATAAAGCGTAAACGTAGGCGCAGAAAGCAAATGCGCAACAAACATAGTTTTTGGTGGTGGGTTTGTGCTGCTTTAGCGGCGCTGATTACTATTCTTATCATTGACCTTAAACCATGGCGAAAGCCGCGCTCTGTAGTCAGTGACCAATGGCCTTACCACGATATGACTAAGGGACCATATTCCAAAGACTTTGATGGTCTGGACATCTCACGCCATCAAGGGAAGATACATTGGGATGAATTAGTGGAGGAGAATCCACAACTTCGTTTTGTCTACATCAAGGCTACAGAAGGTAGTTCTATCGTTGACCCATTCTATAAGAGAAACTTTAAAGCTGCAAAGGAAAGAGGCTTATTAGTAGGTTCTTATCACTTCTTGACTTATCGAACTTCTATGGAACGCCAAGTAGATAACTTTCTTGCAAACATTGACCTTAGTCAGCAAGACTTATTACTACTTGTAGACATAGAAAAGGATGGAACACGCAGTTGGGGACGTGAGATTATTCAAAAGAATCTTGCTGAGTTTATCCGATTAATAAAGGAACGAACAGGACATTCTCCAATGATTTACACCAATGAAGCTTATTATCATCTGAACCTTTATCCAGAGTTTAACAGGTATCGATTGTTCATTGCAAACTATAATCTTCCGCCTCAACTACCAGATACTAAGCACGACATATGGCAGTCAAGTAAGCGTGGGAGGGTGCGTGGAATATGGACATATGTAGACATAAACCAGCTACGTGAAGGTGTTTCTGTAGATGATTTCAAAATGCCTAAATAAGAGTTTGCACCGATTAAACCCACATCTGTCATTAAACCACAATAAGTATATAGGTCAAGACTCTAATAATTGATTAGGGTAAAATCAGCAATCTGTCGCAAACTTATTTATAATTCGTATTTTATCTGTAGCCTTATAGGTTGTTTTGCTCAGTGAACTAAAATCAATTACATTACGATAAATACTCGAGAAGGCGACAAGTTTATTCCCCTTTATAAAGAGAAGTGTACAGATACTATCAAATAAAGTGTTATCAAGGATAGCAGCTCTGTCCCCAGCATAGCCCATATCAATTCTTTCATCAGAGGCAGTACGCTTATCGTAAGGCTTAATAACGATCATTGTGTCCCAGTCTTTATCTTTATACAACTCATGAACAGAGATACAAGATTCAGACTTTTGAATCGTTTCTAAGTTGTCATTTAGATTTACTTCACGATAGGGTGCATTGACACACCAAATAATTGCACCTATAAGGATTACAGAAAAGATGATTAGTAGTATTGTCTTTTTCTTCATATTATTTTCGTTAACATCCTAAGTTACATCTGGTAATAGTAATATCTTGTGTCAAGAAGAAACTTGTATAGTTTGTATAGGAATCCTATAAAACTATACAAGTATAGAATTAAACAAAAGAATATTGATACTCGTTAAGCCAAACCTTCAATCTGACCACGAACAATATCAATCTTTTCTGCTTGAGGAATCTTAGGTAAGCCAGGCATACGCATTATCTCACCAGCAATAGCAACAATCATCTCAGCACCTCCATTGATAACAAAGTCACGAATGGTAATGTCGAAATTCTTAGCTACACCCACCTGCTTAGGGTCTTCACTGAATGAGAATTGTGTTTTAGCAATGCAGACAGGGAACTTATCCATCTCCCAAGCATGAATACGTTTCAGTTTATTTACAGCTGTTTTACTGAGTATAACTGAACGTGCACCATAGATATTCTTGGCTACCTTATTAACTTTCTCTTCAATACTATCCTCATCCGCATACGTCATATTGATGTCCTTAGCTCCCTGCTTATCAATGGTTTCAACGACAAGACGAGCCAAATCCTCAGCACCTTCACCACCTTTCAAGAACACATTGTTTTCTGCAAAGCCTACACCCAACATCTTACAGTGTTCTGCGAGAAGAGCAATTTCCTCCTCAGTATCATCGCCATATCGGTTTAGTGTGACAACCACTGGCTGTCCAAAGCGTTGCATATTCTCAACATGACGATCGAGATTAGCAAAACCATCCACAAGTGCTTGACGTTCCTGTTCATGCGATGCACCATCAACAAGTCCACCGTGCATCTTCAAACCACGTAAAGTTGAAACAAGAACAGTTACACGAGGATGAATTTCAGCCTTACGACACTTAATGTCTAAGAATTTCTCTGCACCAAGGTCTGCACCGAATCCAGCTTCAGTAATAGCATAATCACTCAATGACATAGCCATCTTGGTTGCGACTAAACTGTTACAGCCATGGGCGATATTCGCAAATGGTCCACCATGAACAAAGGCTGCTGTCCCCTCCAGTGTCTGAACAAGGTTAGGCTTGATAGCATCCATCAACAGAACTGTTATTGCACCAGCCACGCCAAGATCGCGTACTCTAAATGGTTTATCGTCAAAGGTGATACCCAAAACCATATTCTCAATACGACGACGGAGGTCTTGCTCACTATCAGCAAGACATAATGCTGCCATAATCTCACTCGCAGGTGTAATATCAAACCTGACTGTGTTGGTAAGCCATCAGTAGAAGCACCCAGACCAGTAACGATGTTGCGAAGGCTACGATCATTTACGTCCAAGACGCGCTTCCAAAGAATTTGTTTTAAAGTAAAGCCCTCACTACGATGCTGATAAATATAATTATCAAGCAAGGCTGCAATCATATTGTGTGCACTCGTGATAGCATGAAAATCGCCTGTAAAATGGAGATTAATCTTCTCCATAGGTACTACTTGGGCATATCCACCACCAGCAGCACCGCCCTTCATGCCAAAGCAAGGGCCAAGACTTGGCTCGCGTAAAGCGAGAACCGAACGCTTACCAATGCGATTAAGTGCCATTGATAAACCAATACTAACTGTAGTTTTACCAATACCAGCACGGGTAGGGGAGATTGAACTAACAAGAACAAGACGGTTGCAAGCTACTCGATCTTCATCAATCAATGAGAGAGGTACTTTTGCCATATACTTACCATAATGCTCCAAAGCATTAGCTGGAATACCGACCGTAGCTGCTACTTCCTCTATTGGCTTCATATTACATGAGCGTGCAATTTCAATGTCAGATTTCATAGTTATATTCTTTTTATAAAGTTATAATCGCAAAGATAGAAATAAAATTTGAATATTACCATCTCTTGCGAAAAAATGTTTTTTGCTTTTAAGTATTATGACCCAACCTTTTGTCGTTTCAAGATGCTTATCTTGTTCTTCGATCTTTCTGTTGTGCCACTTGATTATAGTTTATCCACAGAATACAAGCGCATAAACATTAGTCTATATGCCAAATCCTATCTATCGTATAATACCTGAATAGACTCATCTATGCACCTTTTTATCAACTTAAGGATGTTCCGCACATGTGGTGCGAGTGCTGAACACATATGGTGCGAATGCTAAACACCAATAATGCGGATGCTAAACAGTAATTATCTTGAGAACTTTACTCCTTATTAGATGCCACTAAGATGCAATCAAGTCATTGATAGAAGAATATTGTACACACTAAAGTATTACAAATATTCAATGAGGGGTAACATTGCCTATGGATATGTCCTTTGGATAAAACGGACTAAAAGAAAGAGCTTGCACCCCAAATCAAAACTGCATAACGAAGCACTTTACCTATCGTGATACTTAATACAGACAAAACAATATTAGCACGTGTCAGACCTAAAACGATGGTGATAGCACTACCTAAAATAGGTAGAAAGGCAAAGAATCCCATCCATGCACCATGTCCACCCATAAAGCGATAAGCTCTATCCAATGATTCTTTTTTCACTCGGAAATACCGTTCAAGCCACTCCAGTTTACCTAACCTGCCAAGACCATAATTCAGCATTCCTCCCAAAACGTTACCTATACTACCATAAACAAGTAAAAGAACAGGGTCTACGCCAGCTGCAAGTAAGCCAAGCATTACTGCTTCGCTACTAAATGGTAAGAAACTTCCTGCAAGGAATGCTGATAAGAACATTCCCCAATAACCATAATCTACAAGTAATTGTGTAAGAGATTCCATAAGTTGAATAGGGTGATGATGATAGCTGAATAAGAAAGAATGATAAACATCCAGTTGGTTATCCTTGTGTGTGTTAGTGCAAAGAAATGTGCAATGAGTGGAGCTGTAGTAACAATCATTACGCTCAGCAATGCTTCATAATGCTGAGGTTGCAAAAAGAAAAAGACTATTGCTAAAAGATCTATTGTTACGAAAACCTGATAGAACAAACGGGTCCTAATATTATCATTACGCTTTTGATTCATAAAATGAACAATACCAATCACAGCACATACTAACACAAATGATAAAGTCAATGCTTGACTAAAGTTCAGAAACTTTAAGTTGAATGGTTCACCAAACACAGCAATCTTAGCGAAATGATTGATGAGTGTTGTAATGTCTCCTTTGACCACCAAGTATCCTGCATAGAACCAATAAGGCAGGATTATACCGAGAAGGGATGCAACAAAATTGCGTGGACTCATCGAGAGAATATTGGTACGCATAATAACCCAGAGTACTGGTAGGAAGAAAAGTGTTTGTACCCAAACAATACTTGCCATACCTATACAGAAGAATGCATAGAACGTCCAACCCGGTGCATGTGTGTTTTGATAGCATCGAAAAGCAAATGTATAGAACCCTACAAAACCTAACATGATGATGGCTGATTGGATAGATGGGAACATAAAGACAGCCATAGTCGCAAAGACGATGAACGAACATGACACCATTCTACTATAGATACGAATAAGCGCATTGGCATTATTCAGTTCCATCATAAGATAAGTAGACAGCAAAAGGCATATACCTGGCACTATTACTGAAGGGTTATATATCCCCGCAATAACCCATACAAGAGCAGCCGCTGAAACAACGTATGCTTGTGTCCAGCGGCTTTCTGCTATTCGATTTTGAATGCGTTTTTGTTGCATAATAGATGATATGTAGAGATAGCCATGAGAAGTTGCTAAGTAATAAACAACTTAAGAGCTATCTCCTTACTTTCAAAGGGCTAAGACTATAGGTCTTGTCCTATATCTCTTCTAAAATATTTATCCGTAAATTCAATCTTCTGAGCTTCCGCAAAACTCTTCTTTAGTGCTTCTTCTTTATTCTCACCATAAGAAGACACTGCAATTACACGACCACCAGCAGTAACGACCTGACCATCCTTCACAGCTGTACCGCTATGGAAACTACAGAATCTTCAACCTTATCAAGTCCTGTGATTGGATAACCTTTCACATACTCTTCAGGATAACCACCGCTGACAAGCATTACACAAACGGCAGAGCGTGAATCAAATTCAACCTGTCGCTGATTGAGGTTTCCCTCTGCAACTCCTTCAAAGAGATCAACAATGTCACTCTTTAGACGTAACATGACACTCTCAGTCTCTGGATCACCCATACGACAGTTGTACTCGATAACCATAGGTTCACCTTCTACATTAATCAAACCAAAGAAGATAAAGCCTTTATAATCAATACCCTCTGCCTTTAAACCATCAACAGTAGGACGGATAATGCGCTCTTCTACCTTTCCCATCCACTCCTTGGTAGCAAATGGAACAGGAGTAACACTACCCATACCGCCTGTGTTCAAGCCTGTATCATGCTCACCAATGCGCTTATAGTCCTTTGCTTCAGGTAATATCTGATAGTGAGTACCATCGGTAAGTACAAATACAGAGCACTCAATACCAGAAAGGAACTCCTCAATGACCACATTTGCAGAAGCATTACCGAACATACCACCAAGCATTTCGCGTAGTTCCTTCTTAGCTTCTTCAAGCGTTGGAAGAATGAGAACACCCTTACCAGCAGCCAAGCCATCAGCTTTCAACACATAAGGAGCTTTAAGCGTCTCCAAGAAACGCATGCCTTCCTCTATCGTTGTACCATCGAATGTTTCGTAAGCAGCTGTCGGAATATTATGACGCTTCATGAAAGCTTTGGCAAAGTCCTTAGACCCTTCGAGCACAGCACCAGCTTTTGAAGGACCAATAACAGGAATATTAGCTGTGCGGCTGTCTTCCTTAAAACAGTCATAAACACCATTTACCAATGGGTCTTCAGGACCAACAACAACCATATCAACCTTCTCTTCGACGACGAAATCTTTCAGTTTGTCGAAATCATTTACTCCGATTGCAACGTTCTCACCAACTGCTCCCGTACCAGCATTACCTGGTGCGATGAAGAGTTTACTACACTTTGCACTCTGTGCAATCTTCCATGCCAAGGCGTGTTCACGACCGCCGCTACCTAAAAGTAATATTCTCATAAAGCTTTGCCCGCCCCCTCCGATGAAGGAGGGGGAGTGCAGTCTTGCTGCACATGGGTATTTTTAATTGTTAGATATGATTATAAGCAATGATCAAGCGTATTATTAACTTATCAGATACGCTATTTTATTGGCTTCAGATAATCCTCAAAGTACTGTGTAATACGCTCATGTAAGTGTACACTCTGATGTCCACGCATGTTATGAGGTTCGCCAGGATAAACGAAGAAGTCAGGTTGCGTACCAGCAGCAATACAAGCCTTTAAGAAGGAATAAGAATGCTGAGGAACTACAACTGGGTCATTCAAGCCTGTAATAATCTGGAGTTTGCCTTTAAGATCCTTTGCCTTTGTAAGAAGTGATGTCTGTGCATATCCTTCTGGATTAGTTTGTGGAGTATCCATATAACGCTCACCATACATCGCCTCATACCACTTCCAGTCGATAACAGGACCGCCAGCAACACCAACTTTGAACACGTCAGGATAGTTGGTAATCAATGAAGTAGTCATGAAACCACCAAACGACCATCCATGAACACCTATACGATTCTGATCAACATATGGGAGAGACTTTAAATACTTAACACCTTCCATCTGGTCTTTCATCTCTTCTTGACCAAGATGACGGAATGTTGCTTGCTCAAACTCCTTACCACGATTATCGCTACCACGGTTATCAAGGATGAAAAGTAAATAACCTTTCTGCGCCATGTAGGTTTCCCAACCACGTGAACCCCAGTTCCATGAAGCCTCAACATTATGCGCATGAGGACCACCATAAACATAGATAACAGTAGGATACTTCTGATTTGGATTGAAGTTAACAGGCTTTACCATACGCCAGTATAAGTCTGTCTTACCATCTGCAGCCTTTATTGAACCGTTTGTATATTCTGGAACAGTATATCCTTCCCAAGGATTAGCAGCTGCAAAGTAATCATGACGCTGTGGCTTACCATTCAAACTGATAATTTCATACTTACGAGGCACAGATGGTTCACTGTAATTATCCATGACAGCATTACCGTCTTCACTCAGTTTTGGATAATGATAACCACGACCATTATCAAGTAGTGTGCGCTTTCCAGATGCTATATTCACAAGCCAAGCATTGCGTTGAATAGGATTACATTCGTTAGAAACATAGACAATACTCTTCTGTTTGCTATTGAAGCCGAGTACTTCCAGTACAACCCACTTGCCACTTGTAATCTGCTTAAGCTGTCGACCATCCTTATTAAAGAGGTAAAGATGGTTATAACCATCCTTCTGACTCTGCAAGATAAACTCATTGTCGTTCCATGGTAAGAACTGAATTGGATGACATGGCTCAACATATTTGCGTCAGTCTCACGATAAAGTTCTTTCAGCTTTGCACCTGTAGTAGCATCATAAGATACCAAACGGCAATCATTCTGATCACGGTTAAGTTCAAACATATAAACTGTCTTCTCGTCTGGGCTCCATGTGATGTTTGTAAAATAACGGTCGGTTGGGTCGCCAGCCTGAAGATATACAGTCTTACCTGTTGTAAGGTCATACACACCTACAGTTACCTTATGAGAAGTTTCACCCACCATAGGATACTTAATAAGATCAACCTTAGCTGCACGTGACTCACCCTTAGCAGGTTTCCAGTCCAACTCTGGAACATCAACGAGAGGATAGTCAGCAACCATACTCTGGTCCATACGATAGAAAGCTAAACGATTTCCCTTTGGACTCCAGTAGAGGCCACCATTAATTCCAAACTCATCACGATGTACACTTTGGCCATATACGATATATCTTGAACCATCTGTTGTTAACTGATGCTCTGTACCTTTCGCATCTGTAACATATAACTGATGATCCTTTACCAGTGCTGTTGCACCAGATACCTTATTCCAATCACGTGCCTGAAGACCAGCTGGTCGATTCAAACGCTGCTCAAGTTTGTGTGTTTTGAAGTCTACATATAAGTCCTCATTACCATTCTGAACCTTCACAATAGAACGATCAGCATAAGGAAATTCAGCACCATAGAGATGACGCACAACCTCATCTGAAGCTGATAAACCTGCCCATTTATTGATGTCATCTAATGAGAAGAGCGGTATCTCCTTACCTGTCACTAAGTCAACCAATGAACAATTGTTAAGGTCTTGGCGTACCAACTTTCCTCCCCACCACGTAAGATAACGTGCCTCAGGGCGCATGTTGTAGAAGTTTTTACCACCAAAGTTCAAATCCTCAAGGGTAAACTGCTTTTGTGCCATACTTTCAGTAGGACTTAAAAGTCCTGTGAAAGCACAAAGCCCCACAAGACTAATAAATGATTTAATCTTCATGATTATACGTGTTTTTACCACGGAATCCTCCGCGCTTGTTAGATTTATCAAATCGTTTGCCGCCAAACTTACGGTCATCATCACGACTGAATGAACGTTTCCGATCGTCATCACGTCGGAATGAACGCTTACGGTCGTCGTCTCCTCTTCTGAAAGAACGTTTGCGGTCTTCCACATCACGATCGAAACGAGGGCGACGCTCACGGTCTTCACGGAACTTACCACCACCGAATTTATTACGTTCTAAGCTATGGAAGGTGAATGAACGAATATCAGCCTCAGCATTTTCCTCATTTTCATCAAGACGTTTCTTAAACTCACGTTCCTTCTTAAAGCGATGCTTCTGTGCCATCTCACGCTTCTCATCTTCGGTCTTTACAACACCACCTTCATGTCGGAAGTCACTCATCTTACCATCAAACATCTGGTAACGACGGAATTCACACTCCCAAAGAACCATTATAAACAGGAATCTTAATACTTGGCTTCAATCCAATCTGACGGAAACATTCCTCACGATAAGATAGAATCCAAGCTTCATTACCCATAAACTGATGCTTCAAACGTTCACCAATCATCTTATAGGTACCGAGCAAGTTTGGTGTAGAAATACGCTCACCATATGGAGGATTCATCACAATCATGCTCTTCTCCTTTGGCTGAGTGAAGTCTTTAAAGTCCTGCTGTTCGATGGTTACATATCTTGACAAACCAGCTGCAGCAACATTCATACGAGCCGTATTGACAGCCTTCATCTCTGTGTCATAGCCATAGATATGATGTGTAAACTCACGTTCTTGTGAATCATCATTATATATCGTGTCAAACAGTTCTTGGTCAAAGTCAGGCCACTTCTCAAAAGCAAATTCCTTACGGAACACACCCGGAGAAATATTAAGAGCAATAAGAGCAGCCTCAATAGGCAAGGTACCAGAACCACACATTGGATCGATAAAGTCTGTTTCACCTTTCCAACCCGTCATAAGAATCATACCAGCAGCCAAAACTTCATTCAATGGTGCCTCAACACTCTCCTGACGATAGCCACGGCGATGCAGAGACTCACCACTTGAGTCCAATGACAGTGTAGCATTATCCTCTGCCACGTGAATGTTCAAACGAATATCAGGATTGCTGACAGAGATATTTGGACGAGTACCAGTACGCTCACGGAACTGGTCTACAATAGCATCTTTAACTTTGTATGTAACGAAGCGTGAGTTAGTAAACTCTTCAGAATAAACGACAGAGTCTACAGAGAAAGTCTTTCCAGGGAGGATATACTTACTCCAATCAATCTTCATTACTTCCTCATACATATCTTCAGCACTCTTCGCCTTGAAATGTGCGATAGGTTTAAGGATACGAATAGCTGTGTGTAACTGGAAATTTGCACGATACATCATTTCCTTGTCACCTGTAAATGACACCATTCGGCGTCCTATTTGTACGTTATTGGCACCTAACTGTGTCAGCTCTTCTGCTAATACTTGCTCCAAACCCATGAAGGTTTTGGCGATGAGTTCAAATTCTTGCATTTATGTGATAAATATTTTTATATACGATATTAAAAATAAATTAGCGGAAAACACTGTCTGATAGCTTCAATAAGAATAACTTATTGGTTGCTTATCAAGTGCTTCTCTTTTCTCATTCGAGGTAAGAATAGGGTAGACCCTTTATATTCCTCCGCCATATTCAAAGTCGATATCCAAGATATCTGTTTTGTTCTGTTTATACTTCTTTGTTCGTGGACGCATATCTCGCGTAACCCACACATTGGCTCCAATGATACAGCCTTTCCCAATAGTGATACGACCAAGGATAGTTGCATTGGCATAGACAACAACATCATCCTTTAGAATCGGGTGACGAGCAATTCCCTTAATAGGCTTACCATCTTTGTCAAGTGGGAAACTTTTAGCCCCTAAAGTCACACCTTGATAGAGTTTTACATGATTACCTATAATACAGGTTGCACCAATCACCACACCAGTACCATGGTCAATGGTAAAATGTGTACCAATGGTCGCAGCAGGATGAATATCAATACCTGTCTCTGAGTGCGCCATTTCAGTAATCATACGTGGAATAAGAGGCACATTTTCTAAAACTAATTCATGTGCCAAACGATAGTTAATAACAGCTTTAATAGCTGGATAACATGAAATTACTTCTCCCAAATTGGCAGCTGCAGGATCACCATCAAAGGCAGCTTGTATGTCTGTTGAAAGTATTTTACGCAGGGTAGGGAACTTTTCTATGATACGTCCTGCTATCTTATCAGCCTCTTCCTGCATACAACGACGCGTATCAGCAGCATTTGGACAATGACAGTCTTCATTAAAACATAAACCAGCCATAACCTGCCGACATAGCAGTTTATACAGTTGTTCTACATTTACACCGATTTGGTATTTAATCGTTTCAAAATTAACTGACGAGCGACCATAAAAACCAGGAAAGAGAATAGAACGAGAAAGTTCGATAATCTCCTCCAATTCTTTAGCTGATGGCAAGGGGTCTCCATCACGGTGCTCATGGCTAATACCCTGCAACGCTTCCGGTTCAGAAAGTTCTTCAACGGTCTGTATAAGTTGCTGAGTGATGTCTTGTTTACTCATTGATACTGTATCGAGATGTAATTACGTTGCAAAGATAATGATTATTATCGGATTTTTATGAGTTTGTTCAAGAAAAATATACTAATTTGCAGTGCTTTTCAAGCATCATTACAGGATAATTTAGATTCAAAAAGAATCTTATTCAATATGTTTCAAATATTTAGAAGATGAAATCAACTATATTTCCACGTCTCATTAACATCTTATTTCTATCTACCATTTGTGTAATTGCCTCTGCAGCAACCGCTTTTCATAAGTCTTCAAAAAACACTAAACGTCAGTATGATGGCATTGACGTATCACATCATCAGGGGAAAATCGACTGGAAAGAAGTGGCAAAAGACAAACAGATTAAATTTGTATATATCAAAGCAACACAAGGAACAAGTTTAAAAGACAAGAACTACGAACAGAATATCAAAGCAGCTCGTCGTCAGGGATTGCGCTGCGGTTCTTACCACTATCTTTCATGCTTAACCTCCGTTAGATCTCAGTTTCGTAATTTCCAGAAAGTTATGCGAGGACATAAACAGGATTTAATTCCAATGATTGACATAGAACATGATGGCGTAAGACGTTGGAGCAAGAAACAAGTACAAGACAGCGTTGCCTTATTTGCAAAATTAATAGAGAGGAAGTATGGTAAGAAACCACTTATTTATTCTCATGTAAGTTTCTATAATTCTCATCTTAGCCCTCGATTCAATAAGTACTTCCTTTTCTTAGGTAGATATAGTTCTGTGCGTCCATCCATCAAGGGAGTAGGCCGACATAACATCTGGCAGTTCTCTGATCACGGTAAAGTACGTGGTATTCGTGGCTACGTAGACCTCGACCGCTTTATGTCAGGAACATCACTTGCAGCTATCCGCCTATAGTAATTTACAATTATTTGGGATTGTTGCAAATTAAATATAAACAGAGAAAAGTATGTTTCAAGCGAATAATTTATTCGTAATTTTGTAGCTCATAAAAACTTAGATGACTTAAAACTTTCTTGTAAAGAAGAAAGAATGAGAGTACATTATAGCGTCTAAAAGAAGAAAATATCAATCGATTTATGAGCTATGAGTCCTCGTAATTGATGATTAGAAACATATTAAGAAAGAATTTAATAAGTATGCGTAAAATAACTATAAACAAAACAATTATATCATTTCGTTCTGCACTACTTACGCTCTTATTCGTAACAACGAATAGTGTTCAGGCGCAAGAGTACCGTGAAACCCCACCGTTAACATTTCGTCCACTGCTACAAGAGCTTGGCACAGAACTTATACAAGGTAAGAAGGGTAGTATCGTTGCCATTGATCCAGCCACGGGTGAGGTGCTCTGTATGGTAACAAATTCACCTACGGGTCCTAATGATGCCCTTGCCATTGCAACTGCTTATCCTCCTGGCTCAGCCATTAAGCCTGCACAAGCATTAGTCTTCCTCTCAGAAGGAATCGTCAAGCCAGACACCAAGATTGCCTGTCATGATGGGTTTCGTGATGGAAACATAAAGGTTAAATGCCATCCGCATTATTCTCCAGAAGCACTTGCAGGTGCTTTGGCTGTATCTTGTAACACTTGGTTCTTGAAATCCTACCTATCAATGTTGAACAATACACAGAAGTATGGTTCTAAGGAAAAGGCTGTTACAACTTGGTGGGAATATATTATTAGTATGGGACTTGGTGGTCCGTTAGGTATTGACATGGCTGGTGAAAAGGGTGGATTGGTTGCCAATGTGAACTATCTCTCACGCCGTTATAAGAATAATTGGGAGCCAAAAACAATTATGTGGGCAGGAATGGGACAGGGCGACATCACAGCCACTCCTTTACAGCTCTGTAATTTAGCCGTAACGATTGCAAATCGTGGCTACTTTTTTACACCACATATTCATAAAAGCGTTGACTGGGCACCCCTCCCTTCACGCTTCCTCACGCCACGTCAGACAAAGGTTCCTTCTTTCATTTATGCGGATGTCATTAAAGGTATGCGCTTAGCAGTAACAAAGGGTACAGCGACCGTACTCAACGGAACAACCTATCCAGTTTGCGGCAAGACCGGAACAGCCGAAAACGCTGGTAAGGACCATTCTATTTTCATAGGCTTCGCACCAATGAATGAACCAAAGATTGCAATCTCTGTTTATATTGAACATGGTGGATTTGGTGCCGATGTAGCTGCCCCTATAGCAGGATTGATAATGGAGAAGTATCTTAAAGGTAAACTGAGTCCAAAATCACAAGCTATGGCGAAACGCATTGAGCGCATAAACACGATGGATAAGTAAAAACATTTTGTAATAAAAAATCATATCCTTAAAAAGCAATAGATGCTTAATAGCACTTCAATTAAGCATCTATTGGCTTCTAAAAGGTGCCCTTTTGAGGTCTTACTAACGCCCTTTTGAAGTCCAATTAAGCACCTTTTAATTTATGGATGTGCAACAATTTGATAACTAAACAGTTACAACACCCGACAAAAAAACTCTATTTTCAGACTTACAAATAGTTTTTTTATAACATTAAACTTGTAAATATATTTCATACCAACACATATTTTTTTCTTTAGCAATATTTGATAATAACATTAATAAAAAGCCCCCATTCTCACCTTTAAAAATAGGGTAGAGAATGGGGGCAAAAGTTTATTAGATTATTTTATATTCTCATTACTTCCTTAACGCCCTTCACTGTTCTAAGTTTCTTGATGAGCATATTCAACTTAGAATTATCATCAAGGAGAACGACGAGGTTACCAGAGAAAAGACCATCATTCGAATCAATATTGATAGAGCGCATCACTATTTTCTCATCTTTTGAAATGATATTTGAAATGTTGCTCACAATACCGATGTCGTCATTACCTATGACACGCAGTGTAATAGCATACTGGGATGTACCCTTGCCACTCCAACGTGCCTTAACAACTCGATAGCCAAAACGCTTGCGCATCTCAGGTGCATTGGGGCAATCATCGCGGTGAATCTTTATTCCTCCACTGACGGTCACAAAACCAAAGACGGGATCTCCATAGATAGGGTGACAACACTTAGCAAGCGAGAAGTCTAAACCTTTAAGATTTTTGTCAATGACAAGGACATCATCATTCTTCTTCAGATATTCTGTCGTAGGGTTCTCAAACTCAAAGTTCTCTGCACTCTCAGTCTCTTTTGTCTGATTGAGGTTGTGTGCATGATTGTAAACCTTCTGATATTCCTCGATGACATAGTTCGGATCAAGCTTCTCATCGGCAATCTGCTTATAGAATTCAGAAACCTCCTTAAAGCCTAACTTACGAATGAGTTGACCCATCGTAGAGTCTTCTATCTCAATCTTCTTATTCTTAAACCTACGTTCGAGCAATTCCTTCGCATATAGACCATCTTTCACCTGCGTCTCTTTTAGCGCAAGACGTATCTTTGCCTTTGCTCGAGATGACTTACATATATTCAGCCAATCACGATTAGGCTTCTGTGTCGTGGAGGTTAGAATCTCTACAGAATCACCACTATGTAACTCGGTTCGGAAAGATACATTCTTTCCATTTATCTTTCCACCGACACATTGATTTCCGATCTTAGAGTGGATGTGATAAGCAAAATCGAGCACTGTTACACCCTTGGGAACTTTAGAAGGTCGCCCTTTGGTGTAAAGACATAAATCTCCTTTTCGTAAAGATCTGACTTAAACTCGTCCATCACCTCAAGGTTGTTACCGGCCTCAAGGGCAGAACGAATAGAAGCTAACCAGTTATCCATTCCGCCTTCCGCCTTCACTCCTTTATATCTCCAGTGTGCAGCAAGTCCATGTTCGGCTATCTCATCCATACGTTCTGTACGAATCTGCACTTCTACCCACTTTTTATCAGGTCCAAGCACAGTGATATGCAAACATTCATAACCATTAGACTTTGGTACAGAAAGCCAATCACGGAGTCGCTTTGGATTAGGCTGATACATATCCGTTACAATAGAATATGCCTGCCAACATTGCATCTTCTCCTTATCTTCTGGTGAATCAAGAATGATACGAATGGCAAAGAGGTCATAAATACCTTCAAAGCCACACTTCTGCTTCTTCATCTTCTGCCAGATAGAATGAATTGACTTCGTTCTTCCCTTAATATGGAATTTAAGCCCAGCAGCTTTAAGTTGCTCACTAACTGGAGTAATAAAGCTACTGATATAAGCATCACGCACCTTCTTGGTTGCATTCAACTTATCTTTTATATGATAGTAAGCATCATGCTCAAGATACTTTAAAGAAAGGTCTTCCAACTCACTCTTTAGCTGGTATAAACCTAACTTATGTGCCAAAGGAGCATAAAGATAACTTGCCTCTTCAGACACTTTTCGTTGCGCTTCCTTATTCTCAACGTCACGAATCTGACGCATAAGGTTAACACGATCAGCTATCATAATCAAGATAACACGCATGTCTTCTGCAAAAGATAACAGAAGATTTCGGAAGTTTTCACTCTCGATAACTGGCGTTTTCTTATAAAGTGTCTGAACACGTATAAGCCCATGGATAATCTTCGAAGCACCATTACCATACAACTTGCTTATCTCATCAAGTGAAAGGATTCCTGCTTGAACACTTTGATAGAGCAAAATTGAAATAACAGAGTCACGATTTAAACCGATATCCTTTACAGCAATGGCTGCTGTCTGCAAAGAGCAAAGAATAGGGTTGAGCCCAAATACATTGCGTTGGATACTATTGTCTGAAACAACCTTACTCAGATGTTCACGCAGTTTAGGAAGATCATTCTCATAAAACGTTTCCCCAAGTGTCTTCTTCAGACTTTCGAATATCTGTTCAGATAATTCTCTTTCTTTATCCGTATAAATGAATTTCTCTTCCATAGGCATAATATATTCTATTTTCTAAAGGCAAAGATACAAAGAATTTCGATATAATTAGAAACAAATGTGTCAAATAGTTCTTTTCTTTCGGTTTAATTCGTTATTTTTTTGCAGTTAAAATACAATCTTTTTAATACCCTACCATTATGTTGAAGAAAGAAGACCTAAAACAGATACATGACAAAGGAATAAACGAAGAACAGATAAATAGACAGTTGGAAGACTTCATAAGAGGCTTTCCTTACTTGAAGCTTGAAGGTGCTGCAACACCAAAGAAAGGTGTTACGGTACTCGATAAGAATGCTTGTGAGGCTGCTTGCAAAGCATGGCAGGATTATCAAAATCATGGGCATAAAGTTGTCAAGTTTGTTCCAGCTTCTGGTGCAGCCAGCCGCATGTTCAAAGACCTTTTTGCATTTCTCAATGGAAATAACGAAGCACCTATTAGTGATTTTGAAAAGGAGTTCTTCTCAAATATTCATCACTTTGCGTTCTACGAGGCGTTATCAGCCAAATGTCAGCAGTTGGAAGGTAAGACTATCGATGCGTTGATAGCTGAAGGGCGATACAAAGCTGTCGTTGCTACATTATTAAATAAGGAAGGATTGAATTACGGACAGCTACCTAAAGGGTTGCTATTGTTCCATTCTTATGACGATGGAGCACGTACTCCAATGGAAGAACATTTGGTTGAAGCTGCTCGGTATGCGGAAAGTAATAAGCAAGCACACGTACATTTCACCGTTTCGCACGAACACTTAGCCTTCTTCAAACAGAAGGTTGCCGACAAACAGGCTAAATTTGAAGGTAAATTTGGTGTAAAATTTGATATTTCTTTCTCTGAACAGAAACCAAGTACGGATACAATTGCTGTAAATCTTGATAATACTCCTTTCCGCAATGAGGACGGCTCACTATTGTTCCGTCCAGCCGGTCATGGCGCATTGATAGAGAATTTAAATGATTTGGATGCTGAAATTGTATTCATTAAGAATATAGATAATGTGGTACCAGACCGCTTGAAGGAAGAAACTATCAGTTGGAAGATGATTATTGCAGGTAAACTTGTAACCTTACAAGAGCGTGCTTTTGCTTATCTTCACAAACTGGAGGAAGGTAATTGCACACATTCAGAACTCGAAGATATGCTTAAATTCTTACAGAATGACCTCTCTTGTGAGAAGCATGATGTGGCTTCTTTGAATGATGCAGCATTGGCTGACTACTTATATAAGAAGTTAAATCGACCAATGCGCGTATGCGGTATGGTTAAGAACGTTGGTGAACCAGGTGGCGGTCCGTTCCTTGCTTATAATCAAGATGGTACTGTCAGCCTTCAGATTCTTGAGAGTTCACAGATTGACAAGAACAATGAAGCATCTATGAAGATGTTTACAGAAGGTACACACTTCAATCCTGTTGATCTTGTTTGCGCTATCAAAGATTATAAGGGCAATGCTTTTGACTTGACAAAATATGTAGATAAGTCAACAGGCTTCATCAGTTCAAAGTCTAAGAATGGTCGTGAGCTTAAGGCATTAGAACTTCCTGGATTATGGAATGGTGCTATGAGCGATTGGAATACAGTCTTTGTAGAAGTACCACTCAGCACTTTCAACCCAGTAAAGACTGTCAACGATCTTCTGCGTGAGCAGCATCAATAAACATTATGAGCAGCATTAATAAGCATCATAAGAATAAAACTTAGTTTCGTTCATGATTAACTCAATTATTCCCAACCCTTAGAAAACTGATTTCTAAAGGTTGGGAATCTTATTATCCATGAATATTAGGATATTAATCATGACATACAGACACTACGTCTCGACCCATGATAAACATAATTAGATGCGATGTCTCTCTGTCTTCTACTAACAACGTATTCCCTTATTAATTGAGGTTTGTAAACTATTTTCACACTCTTCAAAATCAATACATGCTCTTTTGGCTTCTTAAAGACGCCCAATTGACTTGCAAAAGGTGCCCTTTAAGACCCTTACTAACGCCCTTTTGAAGTCCAATTAAGCACCTCTTATTTTACTACTTGATAACTACCTGATTCTCTGTTGATTGCAAATCAGCTTCTTATATGTGTTTTTGCCGTTAGTTATAGATGTTTTCTTTGAAATTATGTAATTATTTTTCAAACCATCATCTGCATATTTTCGAAGTCTAAAGAAATGACATTCAATGTCAGAGGATAATAATAGGATAGAATGTTGACTATCTTAGCCAAGTTTTTGTTTAATGACTGGCTATGATTCTTCCATTAAAGCAATACGAAAAGTGTCAACACATTTAACGGAAGAACACCTATTATATTCTATTTATCCACAGAATAATATCAAAAAAAGATAAGAGAAATCTTGTAAGGTTCAAATAAAAATTATACCTTTGCGCCACAAAAGACACATTTAATGATGTTTCACCTTATGAAACGTCGACACTATCAATTGTAATTTCCCATACATATTTATATGTTAAGCAAAGAAGAATTATTAGAGAAAGAAGTTTCTGAACTTGAAGCTATTGCTCAGAGTACTGGTGCTGTTTACTCACCTGGAGATGATAAGGATAAGCTTGTTTATGCCATCCTTGACCGTCAGGCAGAAGAGGCAGGTACAGCACATCCCTTAGAATCAAAGCGTAAGCGTACCAGAATAGCACGAAAAGACACCGACAGGGTTTATTCGGTACATGGTGAAGAAGGGGAAAACTTCGACGTACAGAAGAATAAAAACACGGCAACAAGTCAGCCTTCATTATTCAAAGAGTTACCTGCAACAAAGGAAGATAAGACTGAAGTGAAATCTCCAGAAGAAATATTAGCATCTATTCCAAAGCATCGTGGTCGTAAATCTAAGGCTGAATTAGAGGCTATTGCGGCTGCAGAAGCAGCTATTAAGGCTAAAGCAGAAGAGGCACAGCAGACAAAAGAGCCTGTAGAGGAGGCTCCAATAGAGAATGTAGAGCCATCTGCTCCAGAGGATTTCATCCCTGAAGATCAGTTCTCTAACGTACCACAGCAGGAAGAAAGTGAAGGTAAAGAAGAATTATTGGCACGCCTCCAGGAGAAGGTTAACGCACATAATATGAATATGGAACCAGCTGGTTACTCTGTATTACCTGATGGTGTATGGGCAGGTGACCCAGGCGATGGTACAGATTTCATTCCAGTTGTTGACCTACCAATTGAAGATCAGGGTATTGTTCCAAACTATGATATGTTTGATCGGCCTACAACTCCTGCTCAGCTTCCGTCAACTCCTGTCTATGATAATGCTCCAGTTGCAAGCAATGCGAACTATGATTTCTCTGATCTTATCAAGGCAAACGGTGTTCTTGAGGTAATGCTGATGGTTATGGCTTCCTCCGTTCAAGCGATTATAATTACTTATCATCACCTGATGATGTATATATTGCAAACAATCAGATTAAGCAATATGGTCTGAAGACAGGTGACGTTGTAGAATGCCACGTACGTCCACCACATGAGGGTGAGAAGTATTTCCCACTGACAAGCATTGACAAGATTAATGGTCGTAAGCCTTCTGAGGTACGTGACCGTATACCTTTCGAACATCTTACACCACTCTTCCCAGAGGAGAAGTTCACACTCTGTGGCGATCCTCGTACAACTAATCTTTCAACACGTATTGTAGATCTCTTCTCACCAATCGGTAAGGGACAGCGTGCATTGATTGTTGCACAGCCAAAGACGGGTAAAACAATCTTGATGAAGGATATTGCAAATGCCATTGCAGCCAACCATCCAGAGGCTTACTTGATGATGCTCTTGATTGATGAGCGTCCTGAGGAGGTTACCGATATGGCACGCACCGTAAATGCTGAGGTCATTGCTTCAACATTTGATGAGCCTGCAGAACGCCACGTTAAGATTGCCGGTATCGTTTTGGAGAAGGCAAAACGCATGGTTGAATGTGGTCATGATGTAGTTATCTTCCTTGACTCTATCACTCGTTTGGCACGTGCTTACAACACTGTAGCACCAGCATCTGGTAAGGTATTGACTGGTGGTGTGGATGCCAATGCATTGCAGAAGCCAAAGCGTTTCTTCGGTGCTGCACGTAATATTGAGGGTGGTGGTTCTTTGACTATCATAGCAACAGCCTTGATTGATACTGGTTCTAAGATGGATGAGGTTATCTTCGAGGAGTTCAAGGGAACAGGTAACATGGAGTTGCAGCTTGACCGCAGCTTGAGTAACAAGCGTATCTTCCCAGCTGTTAACTTGGTCGCTTCAAGTACACGTCGTGATGACCTCCTCCAGGATCGTACAACACTTGATCGTATGTGGATTCTCCGTAAGTACATTGCTGATATGAATTCTATTGAGGCAATGAACTCTATCCACGACCGTATGAGACGTACAGAGAACAATGAGGAGTTCCTGTTGTCGATGAATGATTAATGAAATCAGATTATTGAAACTTATTGTTCTTTTCTAACAGTAAGTTTACAGTATTAGTAAAATAGAAAAAGTGTATCAAAAGGTATGAAACAGCATTGTTTCCTTTTTGATACACTTTTTTTCTGTTTATATACAATTTCTCCCAACTGCCCAAAGGCTCTCTTTTGTCTTATTTTTTCACAACCTACTTTTTAAAAGATGCTCAATTGCGTTTGAATTAACGTCCAATTGGCTTGCAAAAGATGCTCTTTTCGATGCTAACTAACGCCCTTTTAAACCCTTACTAAGCACCTTTTAAAATATGGTTTTATAATGTGCTGGATTACTGATAGTTATAAGGATGATTTTAAGACATCATATCTTATGCTTTTAGGGAGTAAAGATAATAAATTGTGTAATATATTTTCAAACAAGAAAATATAAAATATCAGGTACTTTCAGAATATAAAAATACGATACTTTGATAACTGAATAATCCCTTATCTTTTGATAAACCTAACATTTGCATAGCCAACAAGCTTATCGGTACGTCCTCCTGGTGGACGGAAATAAATAAGGGCTTGATAGCTATTTTCGGTTTGATAATGGCTATTGTCAACTCTAAAAGACGAGAGTCTACCTTGCTCATCTGCAGCAAGGAACTGATAATTATAATAACCTAACTTTAAAGGGACTACTGCCTCATAATATCCACCAGCAGAATTATATGTCATCTCGTAAGCAGGAAGCAGACGGTCATAAGTCCAATCACCATTCAGAAATATTCTGTAAGGGTAGGGGGAAGGTACGTTTAACTGAAAATGAGTCAGCATATAGTCGCTCGTTGTATTTATCTCAACATTATCCGAGTTACGTATTAAGAATGCACCATCAGCATCTTCATCATACAGATAATTCAAGAAAGGAGTAGTAGGGTAGAGATAGGCATGGAAATTCTTACCGTCCCAACCAATTTTATCTACGCCCATAGAAGCAACATCGGTTGAGAGAATCTCAAACTTCCTATATTCATTACCCGCCCAAAAGATATAATCTTGATTGTGTGACCATCGTAAACCATTTGGCATGACATACTGCGGTTTACTATTCCAACGAGCATCAAGCCAATTACGGTTTTGTAATACTACTGTCTTAATCTGCTGCTGTGGATTACTTACCGTGTAAGGACCATAATCTATCAGCATCTCAGCCTGCTGCTGCTCACGATTAATTGACTGATCTGTTTGTGTAGTTATATTCAATCTGACGCCCATAGAATTCTCCACAGGCTCTGTAAGCATAAAGCAAGCAGTTAGCAAAGGATAATCAGAACTACTATCATCATCATAGACATATAGACGATAATTGCCTGACAACTTTGGTTGACACTTATCATTCGGAATATCTAAATGATAATGTGTATAAAGTGTATTCGTAAGTGTGGATTCCTTTATGTCATCTATTGTATTTCCAGCAATAAAACCATCTACGATATCGCTTTCAAAGAGTCCGACGGAAGGCTTCCAGTCAGCTTCACAATGCTCTAACCGATAAGTCAAACGGCGGTAAGTATGCGTAAGATCGTCAAATCTATACTTATCTTTCCGTCATTGAGTACCATAATAGGCAATTCCATCCACTTCTGATTAGCAACAACCTGCAATGAACGGATATTCTCGTCATTGATTTCATGTCGCTGAGCAGAGGTAGAAAGGGGAAAAAGATAAGCTAAGCAATAGATGAATATAAAGCCTAATCTCCTCATTCTTCTTTATTCAATAAATCATTGAGGAAGCAATCTAAGTCCTTATCCAAATCATGCATGAGGTCGCCACCTATAATAACTATGTCGTCATCAACAAGATAAAGCTCAGAAATATTATTCCTATCATCATCTTCAAGGATAAAACTATAAGGCTTCATGATTGACATATTCTCAATTACATCCTTTATACGATTAATTTCTGAACGCAAGATACATGCTGCTTCTTGATAAATTATCACTCTTATTATCAATCCATTGGTCGATGACACAGCGAGTAATCTCATCATCGCTATCGTCAAAAGCCATAAGATCACCACTATCTTGCGATACACGCAAATGAATATCTGTCATTGGCATATCACAATCATTAGCAGTAAATTTCTGTGCTACTTTCTTCAAAAAGCGCTCAATTTGTTGCTGGGTCTGTTCGGTTCCTATCATGTCCTTGGTATATGTTTATTTTATAACAACGGCAAATATACAAAAAGTTTTCGATTTTGTATATACGAACACATTTTTTTACGCTCTTTTTTTGATGATTATAAAAAAAACATTATCTTTGCAACATAACTATTTGAAATAAAACAGCCTAAATAAGGAAAACAATATAAAATGAAACAAACAATTCTTGTTACTGGAGGAACTGGATTTATTGGTTCACACACAAGTGTAGAGCTGATAGAAGCTGGTTATGAAGTCGTTATTGTTGACGATTTATCTAACTCTAAAATTGAGGTTTTAGATGGTATTGAGAAAATAACGGGCGTTAGACCAGCTTTTGAGCAGGTTGACCTTCGTGATCGTGAAGCTACAGAAAATGTCTTCCGTAAATATCCTAAGATAGAAGGTATTATTCATTTCGCAGCTTCTAAGGCAGTAGGCGAGAGTGTACAGCTTCCTTTGATGTATTATAGAAACAATATTGTTTCATTGTTGAATCTATTGGAGCTTATGCCAAAGTACAATGTAAAGGGAATCATCTTCTCAAGTTCTTGTACCGTATATGGCCAGCCAAAGCCTGAAAACCTACCTGTTACAGAGGATGCTCCACATCAGAAAGCTACTTCTCCATACGGTAATACCAAGGAAATCAACGAGCAAATCATCTTAGATTATATTAATAGCGGTGCCGATATTAAGAGCATCGTATTGAGATATTTTAATCCTATTGGTGCACACCCATCAGCATTGATTGGTGAGTTACCTAATGGTGTACCAAATAACTTGATTCCTTTGTTACACAAACCGCTATGGGTATCAGAAAGGAGTTGACCATCTTTGGTAATGATTATAACACACCTGATGGTACATGTATCCGTGACTACATCTATGTTGTTGACTTAGCAAAGGCACACGTAGCATCAATGGCACGTGTACTTGACCAGGATACAGAGAAGATTGAGTACTTCAACATTGGTACTGGTAGTGGTAACTCTACAAAGGAGATTGTTGAAACCTTTGAAAAAGCTACTGGTGTTAAGGTAAACTGGAAGTATGGTCCACGTCGTGAAGGCGATATTGAAAAGATTTGGGGCGATTGCACCAAAGCCAACAAAGTATTGGGTTGGAAAGCTGACACGCCATTGGCTGACGTTCTCGCAACTGCTTGGAAATGGCAGGAGAAGCTTAGAGAAGACGGAATTATGTAGAAATCATTTTTTACGATTAATAATAGTCAAGATTAGTAAGCAAAAACAATATTGCAGGTGTATCCTGCTTTATTTGTGTTTGTGTTGTTGTTATCCCTCGATGTGAATCGAGGGATAATTTTTATGCCCTTAAATCAGTCCAACTATTACTCAGTGCTGTACGCTAAACATTGACTCTATCATTAGTGTTTATAGTTTTCTATCGTATATATAGCTACTATAAAGTATCTCTCTTTTCATTTTCAAGCAACGTGTTGTTGCCCAGCACAAGTGGTGCTCATGCTCAGCACGATTGGTGCTCATGCCCAGCACGATTGGTGTTGAGGGTTAATCACATTACAAAATATGGATAGGAGAGCAATAACTTATATAATAATCAATAAGAAGAACAGAGCTGTTATCTACTATTCGATTGAGGCTAATTATACTTCCCAAGAACTATCTTAAGGTAAAAACAGAACAACATTAAGGATAAAAAGATTAAAAAAAGAACAACTTTTATCCGTATAAATTTGCGAATATGGGATATAATCTATAATTTTGCACATAAGATTTGCGATGTGCAAGTAACTAAATAGATAATTACAAGGGTATGTCAATATCAAAGACCAGACAAAAGCTTGTTGATGTAGCACGCCAACTTTTTGCAAAAAATGGTATTGCCAACACAACAATGAACGACATCGCCAAGGCTTCAGGTAAAGGTAGACGCACACTCTACACTTACTTTAAAAGCAAGGACGATGTGTATTATGCTGTTATTGAGTCTGAGCTGGAACGTTTATCAGACAAGTTGGACGAAGTAGCTGCTAAAAACATCAGCCCTCAGGATAAAATCATCGAACTGATTTATACTCATCTTAGTATGATTAAAGAGACTGTTATGCGTAATGGTAATTTACGTGCAGAGTTCTTTAGGAATATATGGATGGTAGAGAAGGCGCGAAAGAATTTTGATGAGGACGAGATCGAACTCTTCTGTAAGGTTTATTCTGATGCCAAGGAAGACGGAGATTTTGATATTGAAAACGTTGAACTTGTAGCAGACATCACACACTATTGTATCAAAGGACTTGAAGTTCCATTCATCTATGGTCGATTAGGTCATGGACTAACAGAGGAATCTTCACGTCCGCTTGTGGCTAAGGTTGTGTATGGTGCATTAGGAAAAGTGGACTGAAATAAACCATCATTCTATCATGTGATTTCAGTCTGTTTGCTTATTATAAACTTATAAACTAACAATATAAATCAAAACAACATGAAATTATTGGAAGGTAAGACAGCCCTGATTACAGGTGCTGCACGTGGTATTGGTAAGGCTATCGCATTGAAGTTTGCAGAGGAGGGTGCAAACGTTGCATTCACCGACCTCGTTATCGACGAGAATGGCAAGGCTACAGAGGCAGAGATTGCTGCTTTTGGCGTAAAAGCTAAGGGTTATGCAAGTAATGCAGCAGACTTCGCACAGTCAGAAGAGGTTGTAAAGCAGGTTAAGGAGGAATTCGGTTCTATTGATATCCTCATCAATAATGCTGGTATTACGAAAGATGGTCTTATGCTTCGTATGACTGAGCAGCAGTGGGATGCTGTTATCGCAGTAAACCTTAAGAGTGCCTTCAACTTCATTCACGCTTGTGTTCCAGTGATGATGCGTCAGCGTGGTGGTAGTATTATCAACATGGCAAGTGTTGTTGGTGTTCATGGTAATGCTGGTCAGGCTAACTATTCAGCTTCAAAGGCTGGTATGATTGCTTGGCTAAGAGTGTAGCACAGGAGATGGGTCCTAAGGGAATCCGTGCCAATGCTATTGCTCCAGGCTTCATTGATACAGCTATGACACAGGCTTTGGATGACGATATCCGTAAGGAATGGACTTCAAAGATTCCTCTCCGCCGTGGTGGTACTGTAGAGGATGTAGCAAACACAGCTGTTTACCTTGGTTCTGAACTGTCAAGCTATGTTACAGGTCAGGTTATCCAGGTTGATGGCGGTATGAATATGTAAAGTTTCTTCCCTCCCTCCTGTCAGCAATGCTGAAAGGGTAGGGAGGGAGAATTTAGTTTGCTTCTATAAATTCTTTACTTATTTGACAAGTGGTTAGACCTTTCTTCTAATACATACAGCGAAGAAGGAAGATTTTATATAAGCTGTTTCTCTATAATTGTTACTACTGATAATCTTTTATTATAGCTCTCTATAAGGCTTTTCTTACTATGGAAGTACTTTACGAAGATAATCATATCATCATCGTCTACAAAGAGGCAGGCGAGATTGTACAAGGCGATAAAACTGGTGATGAACCTTTGTCAGAGATTGTCAAACAATGGATAAAGGAGAAATACCAGAAACCAGGGAATGTCTTTTTGGGTGTTGTACATAGACTGGACCGTCCTGTAGCAGGATTGGTCGTCTTTGCCAAGACATCAAAGCACTTACAAGACTAAATGATATGTTCCGCAATGGTGAGGTGCATAAGACTTATTGGGCTATTGTTACGCGTCCACCATTTGAGACAGAGGCTACACTAACAGACTGGCTTGTACGTAACGAACGTCAGAATAAGAGTTATGCTTATAATCACCAAGTACCAACTTCTAAGAAATCTATCTTACATTATAAGGTGATCAATCAGTCAGAACGTTACACACTATTAGAGATTAATCTGATGACAGGTCGTCATCATCAAATCCGTTGTCAGTTGTCTAACATGGATTGCCCTATAAAAGGCGATTTGAAATATGGTGCTCCGCGTTCTAATCCAGATGGCAGTATTTGTTTGTTGAGCCATCGCGTTGAATTTATTCACCCTGTTTCAAAGGAGAAGATCTGTATAGAATCACCACTGCCAAAAGACAACTTATGGCAAGCAATAGGTAAATTATAATAGAGAAAGCCTAATTTTAGTAAGACTGATAGCCCCAGCTTTCGTTGGTTATTACCATCCGCACAACATGTGCGGGGCATCATCACGATATGTGCGAGACCTCAACACAATATGTGTGGAAGCATCGCACATAATAAGATAAGTATTAAAACTTCAAGAGAAGATAGTCAAACAAACTATATTTCCTCCTTAATTTATTCCACGTTCATTCAATGCTTTAGCATACTTAGCAGCATTCACTTGATGTTCTTCGTATGTCTTGGCAAAGTTATGTGTACCACTAAAATCCTCCTTAGCACACATGTAGATATAATCATGATGAACATAATTCAATACAGCATCAATAGCTGCCACAGATGGAATACGTATTGGACCAGGAGGAAGACCGCGATATTTATAGGTATTATAAGGATTATCAATCGTAAGCCACTTCTGATAGATACGATGAGCAGTAAAGTTCTTTGTAGCAAACTTTATTGTTGGATCAGCCTGCAAAGGCATATTCATGTGTAAACGATTGATATACATACCGGCAATCTTTGGCATTTCTGCCTCATTATCGGTTTCTTCGTCAACAATACTTGCAAGCGTAACAATCTCACTTTCAGTAAAGCCAGCCTGTTTCGCTTTCTCTTTACGTTCAAAGTTCCAGAACTTCTTGTTCTCTTCACTCATCTTATCGAGAAACTTATCGACTGAAGTATTCCAATAGAAATCGTATGTATTAGGAATAAACATTGCAGGGATGGTTTCTGGAGTAAAACCATACTTCTTACAAGTTTCTTTTGACTTAAGACGAGAAAGGAGTTCTGAACGTGAGAACATCAGCTTTTCGCTCACATCAGTGGCAAGATCTTCAATCGTTCTTACTGACCTAATCGTAATCTTCACAGGGGCTTGAAGACCATTAATAATATGACGTGAAGTCTGAAGAGAACCAGAAGAACCAACAGTAAATCTACCAGGACGGATATGATTTGAATATCCCATAATTCCAGCAAGCTGCTTGAATACCCAAAAACCTTGAGGAGTTGAGATTGGCTGAAGCTTAGCATATACTGAGTCTATATTGTCGTTCTCATCAATAAGAACATATTTTTCTTTCCCTGTACGGGACATTCCCGAGAAGAAAGAAAGTATGCTACACCTGCTAATATCGCAAAAATTGCAACAATAATCCAACGGGACGTTGTCCCTTTGTTCTTTCCTTTAGATTTTGCCATCGTCTTTACTTTATAATTCTGAAGTGCAAAGGTACAATTTTAAAGTACAAAACGAGCAATGACATGCGACTTTGATTATATCTTTTTGAAATTTAAGAGAAAAAGATAAGCTATTGTCTGCATAATTGTGTACTTTTGTCTGAGGTAAACAAAAGGATAATGAAAGAATTTGATACATATATCTTTGATTTAGATGGTACGTTGCTAAGTACATTAAACGACTTGGCTGCAAGTACAAACTATGCACTTCGTTGGGCTGGAATGCCTGAACGTACAATAGAAGAAATACGTATGTTTGTGGGAAATGGAGTAAAACTACTCATGGAACGTGCCATTCCTAATGGTATTAATAACCCTAAGTTTGAGGAGACTTACGCCAAGTTTCGTGAACATTATTTGGAGCATAATCTTGATACAACCAGTCCTTACGATGGTATTCCAGAGTTATTACGCGAATTAAAACGTCGTGGTAAGAAGCTTGCTATTGTAAGCAATAAGTTCTATGCAGCAACACAAGACCTCGCAAAGCATTTCTTTCCAGACACAATAGAGGTGGCAATAGGAGAGCGCGAGACTATCAGAAAGAAGCCTGCACCAGACACTGTATTGGAGGCTCTTCGACAATTAGGAGCATCAAAGGAAGGTGCTGTATATATTGGTGACAGTGATGTAGATATAATGACAGCCAAAAACTGCGGATTACCATGCATCAGTGTGCTTTGGGGATTTCGTGATAAAGATTTTTTAATACAGCATGGTGGCACGATATTCGTTAATAAACCATCTGAGATTTTAGGCGAATAATCTTTTTGCTTATTCTTACGTGCTATATATGAAGTCATAGAGACTTTATATATAGCAATTCTTTTTTATTCCAATCGACCTTTAAAAAGAATGATAAATAGGGCTTTACAACCCCTATTTATCATAACTACCATTATCTTAAAAACCATAAACACGTTTTGTGTTCATGTTCAGCACATATGGTGCTTGCCATTAACACCATATGTGTTAGGCATAAAAACGTTGCGTAAAGATAGCAAAATTGAGTTTATTCATGATGATATGGTTCACCTTTTATAATTGTACAAGCACGATAAAGTTGTTCTGTAAAGATGAGTCTGACCATCTGATGTGAAAAAGTCATACGTGACAACGAGATCTTTTCATTGGCACGTACATAAACATCTGGGGAGAAACCATAGGGTCCACCAATGATAAAAATAAGTCGTCGAGCCGTATTTTGTTTTTGTTTCAACCAATTTGCATATTCAACAGAACGAAATTCTGCACCATGTTCGTCTAACAAAACGACCGTATCAGAAGGCTGAATTTCTTTCAAAATCAATTCACCTTCCTTTTGTTTTTGTTGATCTTCAGAAAGGCTTTTCGTATTTTTTAATTCTGGGATTGTAGTAATACTAAATGGCATATAATGCTCAATACGACTGACATAATCATCTATACCAACCTTAAATATCTTACTCTGCGTTTTCCCAACAAGGATGAGTATCGTCTTCATATTAAAACTTCTTTATTTCTTCCCACAGTCTTTGCACTGGCAATCCCATAACATTAAAATAGTTACCGTTAATAGATGTAACTCCAACATAGCCAATCCATTCTTGAATACCATAAGCTCCTGCTTTATCGAAAGGCTTATAATGCTCTATGTAATAGGTAATTTCATCTTCTGAAAGCTGCTTAAAAGTCACATCAGTAGTCACTGAGAAAGCATGTTCCTTATCGGTTGTCAACAAACATACACCCGTAATAACCTGATGCGTTCTACCACTGATAAGCTGAAGCATACGACGTGCATCCTCTGCATCCTTAGGCTTTCCAAGCACCTCATCTCCAACAATTACCACCGTATCAGCCGTAATGACAAGGTCGCCCTCCCCTATCAATGTACGATAGGGGGCTGCCTTCTCACGAGAAATATAGCCAGCTACTTCAGCAGCAGGTAGATTATCAGGATAAGACTCATCAATATCAGGCAGTACTTTTACCTCAAAATCCAAGTCCAAACCACCTAAAAGTTCACGACGACGCGGCGAATTACTCGCAAGTATTATACGTTTCATTATTCTTCTGTTTACCAGCCAAAAGCCTTTTCATTCAATACCCATTTCCCTTGAGCCTTCATCACCTGCTCAAGAATATCACGTGCAACACCATATCCTCCTTTGCTATCACTAACGTAGGTTGATATCTCTTTAATTTCTGCACAAGCATCCTTTGGACAGCAAGGACAACCAGCACGCTTCATCACTTCGTAATCAGGAATGTCATCACCTACATAAATGATTTCATCTTCTTTCAAATCATACTTCTTAAGAAACTCTTCCCAAGTGCGTATCTTCATCGAACAACTAATATAAACATCCTTAACGCCAAGATATTCATAGCGTGAACGAACATTCTCGTTATGTCCACCAGTCATAATCGCAAGCTGTAGCCCATGCTTTACAGCCAACTGAATAGCATAACCATCCTTAATATTAATCGTACGTAGTGGGTCACCCTTTTCATCCATCTGAATGGTAGAAGCAGACAATACGCCATCAACATCAAAGACAACTGCCTTTATCTTTTGTAAATCGTAGTTTATCATATAAGTAAGTATAATCAATTTAGATTGTAAATAACTATATTATAACAAGTTACATCTATATATTAGAGTTTATTATTAATCTATCTTTTGTCTAAAGTGAGATTATCCACCAGCGGATTAATCCCCTTTGAAAGCATCTTATAAAGTTCCTGCAAATCCTCTTTGCCATTCATCAACTCCAACTGCTTGCTCATTACATTCCTATCTCCACGCACTGCAGGTCCCGTCTGTGCCTCCTTTGGACTGATTTTCTGTATCTTTTCTGTTGTTTCATTAATCAATGGTAACATCACATCGAACGGAATACCATGCTCACCGAGAATGTCTGAAGCCACCGTATAACAGTAATTTGTAAAGTTACAAGTCCAAACAGCAGCTAAATGTAGATACTTCCTATCTGCAGAAGACAGCCTTATCACGCGCCGAGTAAGTTTATTAGCAAGACTCCTAATAACATCCTCCGTCTCAATAGAATTGCCCTCAATAAACACTGGGATACGCTCAAAATCCACATCCTTAGTCTTAGAGAACGTCTGCATAGGATAAAATACGCCATAACGCAGTGCTTTTCCCTCAAAACAACTCATTGACATAGAGCCTGCTGTATGGAGAAAAAGTTTGTCTCCCCTACTCTTACAGACCTCTGAAATCAACTCACAGAGAACACTATCTTTCACAGAAAAGATGTAAATATCAGCCTCATCGCGAAGTGCTTTTATATCTGTTAACCACTCTGCCTCAAGCAATTTACCTAATATTCGAGCAGAATCTTCAGTACGACTATACACCTGACTGATAATGACACCAGCCTTTTTCAACGACTTACCTAACTGTGTGGCAAGATTACCAGCACCAATCAATGTAACCTTCATCATGCCAACAAATTTAATAAATTTAAAGGAAATATGTCGGGAAGTCATCGCCTTTTTAATAAAGATTTACTACTTTTGCGCATACTGGCACATAAACCAGCAGTATATTAAACTTTAAACGGATAGAAACACGTATGAAATTTATTGGAATTATCCCCGCTCGCTATAGTTCTTCACGCTTTCCTGGTAAACCTTTAGCAATACTTGGAGGAAAAGCCGTAATAGAACATGTTTACAGACAGGTAAGTAGTGTGATGGAAGATGTATTTGTTGCCACAGACGATCAGCGTATCTACGATGCCGTAGAGGCGTTTGGCGGTAAGGCTATAATGACTCGTTCCGACCATCAGAGTGGCACAGACAGAATCTGCGAAGCCCTCGACAAGGTGGGTGGAGACTTTGATGTCGTTATCAACATACAAGGTGACGAGCCTTTCATACAGAGAAGTCAGCTTGAAACTGTCATGAAGTGTTTTGACGATCCACGCACACAGATAGCGACACTTGGCAAACCTTTTGAGTCAATGGAGGCAGTAGAGAATCCTAATTCACCTAAGATTGTACTCGACAATGATGGTTATGCACTTTATTTCTCTCGCTCAGTCATTCCTTTTGTACGTGGAAAAAGAAAGTGCAGAGTGGCTCACTCATTTTCCATTCCTCAAACACATCGGACTCTACGCTTACCGCACTGAAGTGCTACGTGAAGTAAGTCGTCTGCCACAGTCCTCACTTGAGTTAGCAGAAAGTCTTGAACAGTTACGCTGGTTACAGAACGGATATAAAATAAAGGTAGGTTTTACGGATGTTGAAACCATCGGTATTGATACGCCAGAAGACCTTCAGCGTGCTGAAGAAAAATTAAGTAGCCTATAAAAACAAAGGCTGAAAACATAAGAAACAGACTTCAGTACAACTCGTCTAAGAACTATATCAAATACTTTTGTCCGGACCTTGCCTACTTTGTTAGCCACGTTCGGACAAAAATAACACAAACAAAGAAAGCTAAAAAAGACACACGCAAAGGAAATTTTATTACAAATCGTTCACTGATTTTATCTTAAAAGACAGTCTAAAACTGTCCTAACTATCACTTTTATAACTAACTAATAATCAAATCATTACAAACCACTATTTCAAAAGATGCTTAATTGGCTTCTTAAAGGGCGTTAGTAAGACCTCAAAAGGGCATCTTTAGCAAGCCAAAAGGGCGTCTTTTCAAAGCCAAAAAGAGCATCTATTGGTTTTTTATATACGAATTTATCTTTACAAATAAGGCTATCTTTAACATGCAAAAATCCCATAAAAATAGATATTGCCCATTACCAACTAAAATCACAAACACGTCAAAGCAGACAACAAGTTAATATCTATCTATGATAGAACTTCAAAACAACTATAAAAGTCGGCAACCCATTTTTCAAGTAACAAAAGCCCTCTTTTAGTAGAAATTTATGCTTTAATTCAGCTGATAATCAACAAATATTAGCTACCTTTGCACAAGAAAACTCCTTTTAAGATATGAATAACAGATACATGATGCGCGGCGTAAGTGCTGCAAAGGAAGATGTGCATAATGCCATCAAGAACATTGATAAAGGTCTTTACCCACAGGCTTTCTGTAAGATTATCCCTGATATTCTTGGCGGAGACCCAGAGTATTGCAACATTATGCATGCCGACGGTGCTGGTACAAATCTGCACTGGCTTATATGTATTGGAAGGAGACGGGCGATCTAAGCGTATGGCGTGGCATTGCACAGGATGCTATCGTAATGAATACAGACGACTTGCTCTGTGTGGGTGCGGTAGACAACATCCTTGTTAGCTCAACCATCGGTCGCAACAAGATGCTTGTACCGGGCGAGGTTATCTCAGCTATCATCAATGGTACGGACGAACTCTTGGCTGATATGCGCAAGATGGGTATTGGCATTTACCCTACTGGCGGTGAGACAGCAGATGTTGGCGACCTTGTTCGTACGATTATCGTCGACTCAACTGTTACCTGCCGTATGCGTCGTGAGGATGTTATTGACAATGCAAACATCCGTCCGGGCGATGTGATAGTAGGGCTTTCATCTACTGGTCAGGCTACATACGAGACACGCTATAACGGTGGCATGGGTAGCAATGGTCTGACATCTGCACGTCATGATGTATTTGCTAAATATCTTGCAGAGAACTATCCAGAGAGTTATGACCATGCAGTACCAGAAGAGTTGGTATACAGTGGTAAGTATAAGTTAACCGATGCTGTTGAAGGAAGTCCTATCAATGCAGGCGAACTTGTCCTCTCTCCTACTCGCACATACGCTCCTGTCATCAAGCGTTTGTTGGACAAATTGCGCCCAGAGATTCATGGTATGGTACATTGTACAGGTGGTGCACAAACGAAAGTACTACACTTCGTAAATGAGAATTGCCGTGTCATCAAAGACAATATGTTCCCAGTACCTCCACTCTTCCGTGCTATTAAGGAGTGTAGCGGTACTGATTGGAAGGAGATGTATCAGGTATTCAACATGGGTCATCGTATGGAAATCTATGTTCGTCCAGAGGTTGCTGAGCAGGTTATTGCCATCAGTAAGGAGTTCAACATCGATGCACAGATTGTCGGACACATCGAAGAAGGCAAGCGTAGCTTAACTATTAAGAGTGAGTTTGGCACATTTGAATATTGATAATTCACAATTATAACTTCACAATTTACAATTAGGAATATTGTTATTCTCCAAGTGTGAGAATACGCACTTTCATGTATCAGATTGTTTCTGATTGTGGATGCTGAACGATAGGTTATGAATTAAATTAAAAGATTATGATAGATAACAACAGTATATTACAAAAACTCGATGGACTTGAGGCCCGTTATGAAGAAGTATCAACGCTTATAACAGACCCAAGTGTCATTGTAGATCAGTCACGTTATGTGAAACTGACAAAGGAATATAAGGACCTTGGCGACATTATGGATGCTCGTCGCCGTTATATCAACTGTCTTACCACTATCAAAGAGGCAAAAGATATCATTACCAATGAGAGTGATGCGGAGATGAAAGAGATGGCACGTGAGGAGTTATCTGAGAACGAAGCACTTCAACCTGCACTCGAAGAGGAAATCAAGTTGCTACTTGTACCAAAGGATCCAGAGGACGCAAAGAACGTTCAGATGGAGATTCGCGGTGGTGCTGGTGGTGATGAAGCTGCGCTCTTTGCTGGTGATCTCTTTAATATGTACAAGCGTTATTGCGACAAGAAGGGCTGGAAGCTCTCTATCACTTCCGTTTCTGAGGGTACTGCAGGTGGATTTAAAGAGATTGACTTTGCCGTTGAGGGTGATAATGTCTATGGTACCTTAAAGTATGAGTCAGGTGTTCACCGTGTACAGCGTGTACCTGCTACTGAGACACAAGGTCGTATGCACACATCCGCTGCGACAGTAGCCGTGTTGCCAGAGGCTGATAAGTTCGAAGTAAATATCAACGAAGGCGATATCAAGTGGGATACTTTCCGTTCCAGTGGTGCCGGTGGTCAGAACGTAAATAAGGTTGAATCTGGTGTACGTCTGCGCTATCCATGGAAGAATCCTAACACTGGTGAGGTTGAAGAAATCCTTATCGAGTGTACCGAGACACGTGACCAACCAAAGAATAAGGAGCGTGCATTGAGCCGTCTTTATACTTACATCTATGACCACGAGCACCAGAAGTATGTTGATGATATCGCAAGTCGCCGTAAGACTTTGGTCTCAACAGGTGACCGAAGTGCCAAGATTCGTACATATAACTACCCACAAGGACGTGTTACTGATCACCGTATCGGCTTCACTACCCACGACCTTCAGGGCTTCATGAATGGTGAAATTCAGGACATGATTGACGCTTTGACCGTTGCAGAGAATGCTGAGAAGTTGAAGGAAACAGAGTTGTAACAACTAATATTAAGTAGATATGAGCAACGAAACTAAAGCTAAGAAAGAAAGCAAGTTAGATATTGACAACAACTTTGACTTGCAACTTGTAAGAACGTTGAGCCCAGCACTTAGATGGATACTTGTATTACCAACAGCGTTCCTTGCAATGTTTGTAATTCAAATTGGATATGGTTTCATCGTTAAACTCATATTATCGAACTTTGCTCAAGATGGTATTGTGAGCATAATCGGCAATAGTACTGTTATGCTTGCTAAGTACACTGTGTTCGTAATAGCAGCAACATCAACTGCTCCAGTTGCACGCAACAAGAAGTTCATTGTAGCTATCGTGTCAGCACTTATCGGTGCATTGCTATGTGTGGGAGGTACAGCCATTGCCATTTCAGTTGCTGTTTCAACCGATAACACCATGTTAATAGCAACATTCGTAGCTTCAATGGTTGGCTTGCTATTAGGTATATGGAAGGTTCGTAGTTCTATCTCTAAGCCTGTAGCAGAGGAAGACAAAGCTTCGCAGCTATAAGAAGTAACTACAAGAAAAGCTATATCAAAATTTAGGGGCGTATGGTTCGTGTATCTGTTATATAACATTACTTACAGACATAGGAACCGTACGCCTTTGAAAATACAACAGTTAGTCATTAAAAATACCCTTTTGATTAATTCTAAAAAAGATAACCTTTATGAACAGACAACAGTTAATCAACGAGATTTTCACAAAGAAGACATTCTTATGTGTGGGACTTGACACTGATATCAACAAGATACCAGCGCACTTGAAGAATGAGGATGACCCTATCTTTGCTTTCAACAAGGCAATCATTGATGCAACAGCACCTTATTGCGTAGCCTATAAACCAAATCTCGCTTTCTATGAGTGCTATGGCTTAAAGGGTATGTTAGCGTTTGAAAAGACCATTCAATATATAAAGGAGAACCATCCAACCACTTTATCATTGCTGATGCTAAGCGTGGTGATATCGGTAACACATCTAAGATGTATGCCCAGACTTTCTTCGAAGAGTATAATCTTGATTCTGTTACTGTTGCTCCATACATGGGCGAAGACAGTGTAAAGCCTTTCCTTGAGTATGACGGAAAGTGGGTTATCTTGCTCGCATTGACAAGTAACAAAGGTAGCCATGACTTCCAGCTGATAGAGGATAAGCAGGGCGAACGCCTCTTTGAAAAGGTCTTAAAGAAATCACAGGAATGGGGAACAACCGAAAACCTCATGTACGTTGTAGGTGCAACACAAGGTAAGATGTTTGAAGATATCCGCCGTATGGCACCAGAACATTTCCTCTTGGTACCAGGTGTTGGTGCACAAGGTGGTAGCTTGCAGGAGGTTTGTAAGTATGGAATGACAAAGGATTGTGGCCTGCTGGTGAACTCATCACGTGGTATTATTTACGCAAGCACAGACACAGACTTCGCTGAAGTTGCTGCTGTAAAGGCAAAAGAACTGCAAGAAGAAATGGCTGTTGAACTGGAACGTATTGCAAAATAACGATATACATACATTTAAAAGAAAAGGCTCAGTAGACAAACGAAGATGTTGTCGACTGAGCCTTTTTATTTATTTCGCATTCAGAATAATAAGAACGGTTCGTCCTTAAATGAATAGATTGAAACAAAATAAAGACTTATACTCTCCTTAAGACAAAACCATTTATTCCCATTCTTTTTAGTTTTTGTAAACTATTTTCGAACGAATCAAAATCAAGACATGCTCTTTTAGCTTCTAAAAGACGCCTAATTGACTTCCAAAAGGTGCCCTTTTGAAGTCTAACTAACGCCCTTTTGAAACCCAATTAAGCACCTTTAATTTTGCTACTTTATAACTATTTGATTCTCTGTTGGTTGCAAAGTTGCTCTTTGAGTGGCTTTGTGCTTGATTTAGAAGAAGGTTTAAGCTAAGAAATGTAATAATATTTCAAAGCCTTATCTATATTTTTTTAAGTGTTGAAATTAAAAAACTTTCCGTGTCGGGGACTGATAATAAAATAGGCAGATAGCTGTCTTTGCTATGTTTTTATTTAATGAGCAACTTCGTTTTTTCCGTTAAAGCTATACGAAAAGTATACACATTTAACGGAAGAACCTTAAAAACGATATCCGAATCCGAGGTTAAGATAGATTGGATAAAGTCCGAAGCTAATCGTCTTGAAATCACTTTCAAAGATGTTATTGAATGCCCATGTAAGGTCAGCATTGACTGTGAAGTGATTGAAAGCACGCCATGTTGCACCTAACTGACCACCCCACTGAAAGTGACGGAGGTTAGATGAGAAATCATATGACGCTGTATTGCCATCAGCAAAAGTAAGTTTCTCCCCCACAGGAGTACCTTCACGCAGATAACCATCACTTACGTTACCCGTAAACTGACCATCTAACTTGATAGAAGAGTAAAGCCCTGCACGCACCTTCCAGCGATCATTGAAACGATAGTTTGCCATAACAGGAATGGTGAGGAGGGTTGTATTATAGTTTGTCTTTACATAACCCGTCCAGTAACCAGCCACACGACTACCGTCATTGAGAATTTCCATACTATAGTTTTTCACGTTTGCACCAGTTATCATACCCTTTTCTTCAAACTTCAAACCAGTAGAAACACCCCACTTCTGCTCCTTACCGAGCCATTTAGTGACTGTTCCCTCTAACGTTCCATTGAACTTTGGACTATAACTACTTATCTCTCTGATTTCTACAGGCATAGGAAGCGGAGAAGCACCACCAATATTTACGCCAGCTTTTACCTCATATTCCCAGCCATTTTGTTCTGCACTGCTTAGTGAAGAAGTGCGGTCTGTTTGTGCAAAGGCTGTCGTTGCGCAGCTCATTGCCATGATTGCAACTGCAATAATATGTTGTCTCATTTGTCTTATTTTATCTTTAATATCTTTGTGTTAACTCTCAAACCATTAAACTCATTACTTGTCAACTCCAAACAACTACTACTCAGAGTATAACTTCAGTTCATCCACATAGAGCGTACTGCCAACAGCACCATTGAAGAAGGCACCATCCTTACTTGAAGACATAATGATAGCAAGGCTATACTTACCCATCTTCAACTTCTCACTGTCTACAGTGCGACCTGCCACAGGCTCAAATGAGATAGAGAAACGTGTCCATTCGTCTGTTTCCTTAGCATTCTTAAGCTGTGCAAGGAGCACAATACGGTCACTGGTTAATGAATTGGTACCATCAAGATACTCCACTCCGTCGCCTGTTTCAAAGAGTACTGCGTAAATTGCCAAACTATCCTTACGCCCTTTGATATCCTTCTTATCCTTATCTTGGTACTTCTCTCCCAGCCTTATATTTATAGTAGCCAATCAACTCCTTAGGCATCTTGTAGAATGGACGACCAAAGTGAGTTGACTTTGCTGGGTTACCCATATCAATTTGGAAATCACCTGTAAAGAGATTACCTGCTGCTATTGGGGCACCGAACATAGCACCAAGGAAACCCGTGCTAACAGTTGTCAGTTTCAGACACTTACCCACATAACCATTTTCTGCTTGACTTGTTGGGTATTCAGTTGCCTTACTATCACCCATAAGGAATGACACACCAGAGTTACCACTACCCCACTCTGCAAGATTACCATCATCCGTCTTGTCAACGAAAGTATGATACTTACTGGTAGAATCAACCTTAAGCGTCTCAAAATGGTAATCAGTTGCAACATCATTACTTACAAATGACACCTTATAAGTCTTCTTCCACTGACCATCTTGTGAGGTCACTGTATAGCTCTGAGGCTGTGTAAAGTTTAACTTAGTACCACTCTCAGGCTCAATCTTAGCACCTTCAGTGAGCTTAAACATTGGAGCCAAGTTAGTTAAGTCTTCCCAACCATTGACATAGAAGAGTACTTCATTATTTGTGATAACAGGCTTACGGACCAGTGTTGTACCGTCAACCATAACATCTGTAATATCTGCTTCCGCATTTAATGCTTCCTCCTTAATACAAGAAGAAAGTAAGAGTCCTGCCATCAAAGCAAGAACCATTGGTCTAAATAACTTCATTAGATTATGCGATTAATTATTAAAAATAGACGAATTATCACTGCAAAGGTACGTAAAAAAAACTGTATAAGAAAGAGATAAAGCTATATGATGATCAAAGCAAGGAACACACACATTAAAATTATATAAAGAATAAAGTCTTTTATGTAATTATATCCCAGCATTAAAGATTATTCTCTCAATAAAATAATGTATCTTTGCAAGCAAATATATCACACTGATAAACATAGAAAAACAAATATGGCAAAAGTATTGGTAACAGGTGCTAACAAAGGCATTGGCTATGGTATCTGTAAGTTTTTAGGCAAGAGTGGCTGGCAGGTAATCGTTGGTGCGCGTAATAGTGAGCGTGCCGAGGAAGCGATGAAGTCATTGAAAGCTGAGGGAGTGGACGTGATTGGATGGCAATACGTCAATCTATCAGACAATGCTTCTTTGGAGCAAACAGCAAAAGAAGTAAAAGAGAAATATCATGACTTGGAACTATTGGTAAACAATGCTGGTATTCCTGGCGATATGGAAGTAGCAAGTTATGAGTCAGAGCTAAAGGATGTAATAGATACCGTACAAGTAAACTATGTCGGAACATTCTGCTTGACAAAGGCACTTACCCCATTACTCTCTGCAAACAAAGGAAGAATTGTGAACATAACCGTACCATCTGAAGTAAGTCCTTACTGGCATCCAATGGCTTACGTAGCCAGCAAAGCAGCACAGAATGCAATGACCAGCATTATGGCTATGGAATTTGAGAAGAACAATATACCTGTTGAGATTTTCAATATTCACCCTGGTGCTACGACAACCGACTTAAATAATCATTATACAGGACCAGGTTCTCACTCGATAGATGTTGTTAGTGAGAAGATTGCAGAGGTTATTAATGATGGGAAAAAGCATCAAGGAGAGTTTGTTGAGCTATATCCTATCGTTGACGAAGGACGATAGTTTAGACTAAAAAAATATCTCTTTATTCTTCCCAAGAAACATTGCAGTTATACTCCTTTGCTTCCTACATCGTCGGAAATAGTGTGGGCTACGTATCTTTAAACCCAAATCAGTCAATACACTTGTAAGAATTATACATTATTATGGTCTAATGACTGATTGGGGTTAAACAAAAACTCCGTCAACTCCCGTACTTTCGCGTGAGATTTGACTCCAAAAGATAAGAAAATATATTGACAAAATATTCACAGAAAAGGTAGGGAAATAACTTAAAAGCAAGTTCTTTTATCACCTTTGTAAGTTATTTGCTATCAAGCAGTTGAAAAGATAGATTTGAAAAGGTGCTTTGTAAGGGTCCAAAAGGGCGTTAGTAAGACCTCAAAAGGGCATCTTTTGCAAGCTAAAAGGGCGTTAATTGCAAGCCATTTGGTGGTCTTTTTAAAAACGATATATGAAAAATTCTGACAAAAGGCGACTTCGGTAGTTTGAAGTGATAAGGTTTACTACTTACGTTTAGAGTTTTAAGAAATATCGCATAGAGCGATTCTAAGCTTTCTGCAAGAAACTTAGAATTGCTCTGTATACCTTATTATATAATGGCTTTTTTTATCACTCTATATTTTAGAAAAACCATTTTTCACCTTCTAATCACTCTTATTTTTTTATGCCTAATAACTGTATTTATAAACCTATTTCTAATACGATTACCTTCCATTACTTTTGCCAAATGAAGGTAACTAAAGTTTGTTTAAATAGTTTTGCATTAAAAAGTTTTGAATTACAAAAAAACTAATTTGTATTTTTACACTCGAAACCTAAACTATCATTGTTTAAATCTATATTTGTTATATATGGCACGAGAAAAAAACAAATCATCGAGTGTGTCCCTAATTTTAGTGAAGGACGAAACAAAGATGTAATCAAACAGATTACTGATGAAGTGGAACGCGTTAAAGGCGTTAAATTACTGGATGTTGACCCCGGAGAAGCAACCAATCGTACGGTTGTAACCTTTGTTGGCGAACCATCAGTAGTTGTAGAGGCTGCTTTCCGTTGTGTTAAGAAGGCTGCGCAACTTATTGACATGCGACAGCATCATGGTGCTCACCCTCGTATGGGTGCTACAGATGTTTGTCCGCTTATCCCTGTTGCTGGTATCACCTTAGAAGAATGTGCAGCATTGGCACGTAAGTTGGCAGAGCGTATTGCTAATGAACTACAGGTTCCTTGCTACTGTTATGAAGCTGCAGCCAAGACTCCAGAACGTAAGAATCTTGCTATTTGTCGTAAGGGAGAGTATGAAGGACTTCCACAGCGTATGTCAGAAGCAGCAGAGGCACCTGATTATGGTGCACGTGAATGGGATGAGCAGTTAGCACGAACAGGCTGTACAGCAGTCGGTGCACGCGATTTCTTGATAGCAACAAACTTCAACCTCAACACAACCTCTACACGTCGTGCCAATGCAATAGCATTTGATGTAAGAGAAAAGGGGCGTCCAATGCGTGAAGGTGGTTCGCCTGTGGGTAAGCCAATGAAGGACGAAAAGGGCGAAATCATCATGCACCCCGGTACGTTGAAAGCAACAAAGGCTATTGGCTGGTTCATTGATGAATATGGAATCTCACAGGTGTCAATGAATATAACTGACATCAATATCACACCTCTCCACATTGCCTTTGATGAGGTTTGTCGCTGTGCACAGAACCGAGGAATACGCGTGACTGGTACTGAAATAGTAGGTCTTATTCCTAAACGAACACTCCTTGAAGCTGGAACTTATTTCCTTAAGAAGCAGCAACGTTCAACAGGTATTCCAGAAGAAGACATCATCAAGATTGCCATTATGTCAATGGGCTTAGACGACTTGAAGCCTTTCAACCCACGTGAGAAAGTCATTGAATATCTGTTGGAAGATGCCGATAAGACTCCAAAACTCATTGATTTGACTGTCAAAGAGTTTGCCAATGAGACTTCACGTGAATCTCCAGCACCTGGAGGTGGTACTATCTCTGCTTATATGGGAGCTTTAGGTGCTGCTTTAGGTACAATGGTAGCCAACCTCTCCAGCCATAAAGCAGGTTGGGATGCACGCTGGGAAGAGTTCAGTAACTGGGCTGAGAAGGGACAAGCAATACAAGCTGAACTAATGATACTCGTTGATGAAGACACAGAAGCTTTTAACCGAATCATGTCTGCCTTTGGACTTCCTAAGGGTACCGATGAGGAAAGGCTGCACGTTCTCAGGCGATACAAGAAGCAACACTCTTCGCAACAGAAGTTCCTTTGCACACGATGAAGGCTTCATACAAGGTGTTTGAACTTTGTCGTGCAATGGCAGAGGAAGGTAATCCTAACAGTGTTTCAGATGCTGGTGTTGGTGTATTGGCAGCTCGTGCTGCTGTACTCGGCGCAGGTCTGAATGTGAAGATTAATGCTTCTGGCTTGAAAGACAAAGAAAAAGCAGAACATTTAGTTGCCGAGGCAAACAAGTTGATTGCTCAAGCTAATGAAGCTGAGGCAGAGATAATGAAGATAGTTGAGGCTAAACTATAATGTTTTTCTTTATATTATAAGGGTTATATTCCTTATAAACAAGAAAATAAATAACACTTTAGCTATCCCACAACGAAGTTAATTATATGTCAATAAATTGGGCAAGTATACCTTGCTTGCCCGATTAAAATCTCCATAAGATAATAGATATATAATCGTAGCTAAAGCTGTTATATGCTTTAACTAATACACTTTACGCTGAAAACCTTTTTAAATAACTACAACCCAAATAGATCTACTAAGTAACTATGACAAAAGAAGAATTTATAAAAGACATTCGCACAGGCATAGCCGACACGCTACCTGAGCCACAAGCATATGACCCTTCTATCAATCACGCACCAAAGCGTAAGGATATTCTCACACAAGAAGAGAAGAAACTTGCACTACGCAATGCCCTGCGTTATTTTCCAAAGAAGTTTCATGCAACATTAGCACCAGAGTTTGCGGAGGAGTTACGCCAATATGGTCGTATCTATATGTACCGTTTCCGCCCTACTTATGAGATGTATGCGCGTCCTATCGACGAATATCCTCATAACTCTAAACAGGCGGCAGCCATCATGATGATGATTCAGAACAACCTTGATAAGGCTGTTGCACAGCATCCTCATGAATTGATTACATACGGTGGTAATGGTGCCGTATTCCAGAATTGGGCACAATATCGATTGGTGATGAAGTATTTGAGTGAGATGACCGATGAACAAACATTGGTGATGTATTCTGGTCATCCGCTCGGACTCTTCCCTTCTCATAAGAATGCTCCTCGTGTAGTGGTAACAAATGGTATGGTAATACCAAACTATTCTAAGCCTGATGATTGGGAACGAGATAATGCCTTGGGTGTAAGTCAGTATGGACAGATGACCGCAGGTTCCTATATGTATATTGGTCCACAAGGTATTGTTCATGGCACAACCATTACCGTTCTAAATGCAGCACGCAAACGATTGAAGGCTGGAGAGACAAGTATCAAGGTATGCTCTTCGTTACTTCTGGCTTAGGCGGTATGTCTGGTGCTCAACCAAAGGCTGGTAACATAGCTGGAGTAGTAAGTATTACAGCAGAAATCAACCCATTGGCAGCACAGAAACGTTATGACCAAGGTTGGGTTGACGAACTGCATACTTCACTCGATGAACTAATTCCTGCAGCATTGAAGGCTGTTGAAGAGAAACGAACTGTCTCTATGGCTTATGTTGGTAATGTTGTTGACCTTTGGGAACGCTTAGCAGCAGAAGATGCACACGTTGACTTAGGAAGTGATCAGACCTCCCTCCACAATCCATGGGCAGGTGGATACTATCCAGTCGGACTTTCTTTGGAAGAATCTAAACGTATGATGGCAGAGGAACCAGCGGTGTTTAAGGAGAAAGTTCAGGAGTCTTTACGTCGTCAGGTGGCAGCTATTAACAAGCTGACAGCGAAAGGTATGTACTTCTTCGACTATGGCAATGCTTTCCTTTTAGAGTCAAGTCGTGCGGAGCGGACATCATGAAGGCTGATGGCAAGTTCCGTTATCCTTCTTATGTACAAGATATTATGGGACCAATGTTCTTCGATTATGGCTTTGGACCATTCCGTTGGGTTTGTTCATCAGGTGACCCAAAGGACTTAGAAACATCCGACCGCATTGCAACAGAGGTATTAGAGGAAATACGCAAGACGGCAACTCCAGATATTATCGGTCAACTTGACGATAACATTCATTGGATAAAAGAAGCAGGAAAGAACCATTTAGTTGTTGGTTCTCAGGCCCGTATCCTTTATGCTGACTCGGAAGGACGCACCAAGATTGCCTTGGCTTTCAATGAAGCAATACGTAGGGGAGAAATCTCTCGGCCTATCGTTTTAGGACGTGATCACCATGATGTGTCGGGAACAGACTCTCCTTTCCGTGAGACATCTAATATATATGATGGCTCACAGTTCTGTGCTGACATGGCTGTACAGAATGTTATCGGTGACTCTTTCCGTGGTGCAACATGGGTATCTATCCACAATGGTGGCGGTGTTGGCTGGGGAGAAGTTATTAATGGTGGCTTCGGAATGGTGATTGATGGTAGCGAAGACTCTGACCGTCACATCCGTCAGATGCTCCTTTGGGATGTCAACAATGGTATTGCACGTCGTAGTTGGGCACGCAATACAGGTTCTATTGATGCTATTCGAAGAGAGATGGAACGTACACCGGGACTGTGTGTTACACTCCCTAACTTCGTTGATGATGACGTTATCAACACTGCTTTAATCATTTAAATCTATTATACTAATCCTTAGAAACTATGAACAAAATTCATCAGATTAGTGCCGAGCATCTGTCTATTGAACAGATTGGTGAGATAATCAAGAACGGCACAAAGCTTGAACTTTCTGAAGATGCACGTCAACGTATTATTCGTTGTAGAGAGTATCTCGATAATAAGATTAAAGAATCAGAAACTCCTATCTATGGCGTGACAACAGGTTTCGGTTCTCTATGTAAAATATCTATCGACAAGGATAGTCTTTCACAGTTGCAGAAAAACCTCGTAATGTCTCATGCTTGTGGTGTAGGGGACCGCGTGCCGAATGAGATTGTAAAGATAATGTTGCTGCTCAAGATTCAGTCGCTCAGTTACGGCTACTCAGCCTGTCAGCTGAAGACCGTCGAGCGACTGATAGACTTCTTCAACAACGACATCTATCCTATTGTATATATGCAAGGTTCGTTGGGTGCTTCAGGCGACCTCGTTCCTTTAGCTCACCTCTCTCTACCACTTATCGGTATGGGTGAAGTTGAATATCAAGGCAATATCTTCTCTGGTGCTGATATCTTGAAGAAGATGAATTGGGATGCAATAGAACTTGTTTCTAAAGAAGGACTTGCTCTACTCAATGGAACTCAGAACATGAATGCCTTCGCTGTATGGGCACTCCTGCAAAGTGAACGATTGAGCGAGTGGGCTGATGTCATTGGTACTATGTCTCTTGAAGCTTACGATGGACGTATTGAACCATTCACGCACGCTGTTCACGCTGTTCGTCATCACAAGGGACAGATTGACACTGCAGCACGTATAAGAGAACTATTAGAAGGCAGTGAGCTTATCAAACAGCCTAAGGTCAACGTACAAGACCCTTATTCATTCCGTTGTATGCCACAGGTACATGGTGCATCAAAGGACACGATTGCATACGTTAAGTCTGTCGTAGACATTGAAGTGAATGCAGCAACAGATAACCCAACAGTTTGTCCTGATGAAGACCTCGTTATCTCGGCAGGCAACTTCCACGGAGAACCAATTGCGCAGCCAATGGACTTCCTTGCTATTGCTCTATGCGAACTAAGCAATATCTCTGAACGTCGTATCTATAAGCTCGTTTCTGGAACACGTAACCTACCAAGTTTCCTTGTGGCTAAGCCCGGTGTAAACAGTGGTTTTATGATTCCACAATACACAGCAGCATCTATTGTCAGCCAGAGTAAGACTTATTGTACACTGCATCTGTCGACAGTATTCCATCTTCACAAGGTCAGGAAGACCATGTTAGTATGGGTGCTAATGCGGCAACAAAGCTCTATCAGGTTGTATTGAATACGGAACGTGTACTTGCTATCGAACTCTTTAATGCTGCACAAGCACTTGAGTTCCGTCGTCCGCTGAAGTCTTCTCCAACGATTGAAGCTATCCACAAGGCTTATCGTGAGAACGTTCCTTTCATTGACACAGACGAGTTTATGGCACCTCACATCGCCAAGTCTGTTGAATTCTTACGCAAATAAGTAAGTCATAAAGGGGTTGTATCAAGATTGTCTACAATTTTGACATAACCCCTTTCTTATTAAACATCCCATATTCTCACACTTTCATAGATTATAGGAACACTTGAAATGAAAAGACTAATAGTAAAAAACATCGGCTTACTTGCTGGTATAGGGCATGAGGGAAAGCTATGTCTTAAAGGTAAAGAGATGACAGAACTAAACACGCTGTCCGATGCTTACCTTATTATAGAGGACGGACATTTTGCTGATTACGGTAAGATGAGCAATTGCCCATCTGTTTCTGATAATGAAGAAGTTGTTGATGCCGAAGGGGGAACAATTCTTCCTTCATGGTGCGACTCCCATACTCACATTGTCTATGCAAGTAGTAGAGAGCAAGAGTTTGTTGACAAGATTCGTGGACTCAGCTATGCAGAAATTGCTAAACGTGGTGGTGGTATCCTTAACTCGGCTGACCGCCTTCATGAATTAAGTGAAGATGAACTTTATCAACAAGCTATGAAGCGTGTTGATGAGATTATTAGGAAAGGAACAGGTTGTGTAGAGATAAAAAGTGGTTATGGACTTAACACGGAAGATGAACTAAAGATGCTCCGTGTTATCCGTCGTATCAAAGAGACAACACGGCTGAAAGTCGTTGCAACATTCCTTGGTGCACATGCCGTTTCTCGTGAATATAAAGGTAGACAAGATGCTTACGTTGAATTAATCATCAACGAAATGATACCCGCTGTGGGTACTGAGAAATTAGCAGAGTTCATCGATGTGTTCTGTGACACTGGCTTCTTTACGCCAGAAGAGACCGCACGGATTCTTAAAGCTGGTGCGGCATATGGTATGCGACCCAAGATACATGCTGACGAGTTAGAATCATCAGGTGGTGTTGAGGTTGGCGTAGAATATAATGCTCTGTCAGTTGATCACTTAGAGAGTATGACTGAAGAAGAGATTGAGATTCTAAAGCATAGCGAAACAATGACAACTGCACTTCCAGGAACCTCTTTCTTCCTCAACTTACCTTTGCCTTAGGACGAAAGATGATAGACCAAGGACTTCCACTTGCCCTTGCAAGTGACTACAACCCAGGCTCTACCCCATCAGGAGACATGAAGTTTATCGTTTCTCTTGGCTGTATCAAGATGCGCCTAATGCCAACAGAAGCGATCAATGCTGCAACCTTGAATGGGGCATGTGCAATGGGATTGAGTAAAGAATATGGTTCTATTACACGTGGGAAGGTGGCAAACTTCTTTATTACAGACACAATCCCTTCTATAGAATTTATCCCATACGCTTATACAACCCCTATTGTAAAACGAGTTTTCCTGCAAGGAGAAGAGTATGTATAGGTAGATTTAATGACACATCATAATAAGTTGAAACTACATTAGTAACATATTGCAAGGTAATCAAGCCTCAACGACACATCTATTGAAAAGGAGAACAAGTCATTATGACGGTTCTTACGAAATATGGAGTGATAAAGTAGACCCTTAGATAATAAGGTACACGGAGTGCAAAGAGGACTAATAGCTATAGACGGAGATACCTATGGTATAAAGAGCAACAGAGATATTCCACACAGGTTTCTGACATCTTTGTCATCTATTTTTCCAATAAAAACTGCAGCTATGGTCCTTTGATTCCTCCCTCGTCGGTGTCATAGTGGGCTACGTATCTTTAAATAAAGCCCTCGTTGCCTTCGTGCATCTGTGTGATATTTAAAATCGCAAGACAAAGAAATATATTAACAAAACGATTGAAGAAAAGGTAGGAAAATGACTTAAAAGTGAGTTATTTTAGTGTCTGTATAAGTCACTTGTTATCAATTAGTTGCAAAGGGAGCTTTTAAAAGGTGCTTAACAAGGGTCCAAAAGGGCGTTAGTTAGACCTCAAAAGAGCATCTTTTGCAAGCCAATTAGGCGTTTATAGCAAGCCGTTTAGGGGTCTTTACAAAATCGGTATATGAAAAATTCAGACATTATTGCCTTTATTTAGTAAGACAAGAATGACTTATTTATGTGGGAATGCTTACCGTATTGTAACACTTTTGAATCTATCACAAATAAAAAAGTCCATAAACTCTTGAAGAGTCTATGGACTTATGCTTTAATAGCGAGCGAGGGTTATGCCTCTGCTGGTGCCTCCTCTGCAGGAGCCTCAGAAGTAGTATCCTCAGCAGCCTGTGCTGCCTCAGCCTCAGCCTGTACTGCAACGGCAGCAGCCTTCTTGTCTGCAACCTTCTTAGCAATAGCCTCGTTAACCTTCTTCTCAGCCTCGAGTTCTGAGCAGCAGCAGCCTTCTTCGCGTCGGTTACCTTCTTCTCAACAGCCTCTGTAGCTGCAACCTTAGCCTGCTTCCAAGCATCAAACTTCTGCTGGCATGCAGCCTCGTCGAATGCGCCCTTCTTAACACCACCACGGAGGTGCTTCATCATGTAAACGCCCTCGCCCTTAAGGATGTTACGAGCAGTGTCTGTTGGCTGAGCACCTGTCTCAACCCAGTAAAGAGCACGATCAAAATTCAAATCTACTGTGGCTGGATTGGTGTTAGGGTTATAAGTACCAATCTTCTCAGTAAACTTACCATCACGTGGTGCACGAGCGTCAGCGATTACGATGCTGTAGAAAGCATAGTTCTTACGACCACCGCGCTGCAATCTGATTTTTGTTGCCATAATTCTTTAATAAATATTTTAAAGGTTTGAATTTAATACTGTCATCTCGTGACAGCGACTGCAAAATTACTTCTTTTTTTTCTAACAGCCAAATAATCTGATGATTATATTAATACTACAACGATTATTTTTCGTCCCGCTACGTCTTTTCCATAAAAGCATTTCAAGATATGATAGCTTTCAATACTAAATTATCTTACTGTTATATGGAAACAACCCTGATGTTTCTCATGCTTAATAAAGCATCGCCCTTGTGAGCGTAAGTCGTTAAGCACTTCACTTAAAACCCATTTAAGAGTATCATTTGTCACAGGACGAGTAACTGAAGCATATTTATTGTAAGCAATATCAAAGGTTGTACCATACAGGTGGCAGCTATTCTCTGTTGCATTATGATTATACCGACGAAGTTTCTCAACATCTTCCTTTGTTCTCAATACGCTTGAAACTAAAAGTTTATTGATAGGCACTCCCTTTGTCTGCAAGCTATCCATAAAGTTACGAGCAATATCTTGAAGTAAGATAGCAGCACGTGGCACAAGGTATGGTATGCTACTATTCAACTTCTTCATATTATAATATGGATTACTACCAACATATACCAATTCGCTCTTACGCTTCTCAGCATCAGCACGATCAGCAACAGGCTTCACACCATAACGCAACGCAGCATCAAGCTGTTGTGGCTGCGAATCAGGAAAGCTCTCTTCATAATCTCTTACACCAATGATTCGGTTTTTCTTCTGTGACCCATCTGATGTAAAAAAATGAGACATCTTGACATTACTTGGAGTTGATTGAGCTTTAATCTTAGCTGAATCAACTTTTTCCATGACTTGCGTGCTATCACTATCAACTTTGGATAATGCTTTCATCCTATCATGAGCGATAGACGGAAACAGTAACCTTATGATGGCTAAAAGAAAAGTTATAGCAATGAAGCCCAATAAAAAACGATTCTTTGTTATCTTCTTTTTTTGTTTCATTGATACAAAGGTAATAAGTTTTTGCTGATTGCGAATTATGAATTAAGAATAATTTGTAAGTATCATTATTTTATAGTAACTTTGCGAACAAATATAAAGTAGAAAAAATTGATAGAGAAGCATATAGTTCTTGAAGATATAGACCCAGTAGTCTTCTATGGGGTTGGCAATGGTCACCTCCAAATGATAAAATCACTCTTCCCTAAGTTGAGAATTGTTGCAAGAGACAATATTATTCGCATCTTAGGTGATGAGGAAGAGATGGTAAAGATTGAAGAAGACATTGAAACCATGCGTAAGCATGTGGAGCGGTATAACACTATTACAGAAGAGGACATCCTTGATATCGTGAAAGGTCGTAAGACCAAAGCTGATGCGGTAAAGGACGTCCTTGTTTATTCTGTATCGGGCAGACCTATTAAAGGTCGTTCGGAACATCAGCAGCAACTGATTGATGCCTTCGAGAAAAACGATATGATATTTGCAGTTGGACCAGCGGGAACGGGTAAGACCTATCTCAGTATTGCCTTGGCTGTTAAGGCACTCAAAGAGAAAGCTGCAAAGAAGATTATCTTATCACGCCCAGCCGTTGAAGCTGGTGAGAAACTTGGCTTCCTTCCAGGTGACATGAAGGATAAGATTGACCCCTATCTGCAACCACTTTATGATGCTTTAGAGGACATGATTCCAGCTGTAAAGCTACAGGATATGATGGATAAACATATCATTCAGATTGCTCCATTGGCATTCATGCGAGGACGAACACTGAGTGATGCTGTAGTAATCCTTGACGAAGCACAGAATACAACACCAGCACAAATACGTATGTTCTTAACACGTATGGGCTGGAATACAAAGATGGTTATCACGGGTGACTTGACTCAGATTGACCTCCCACATGCAGAGAAGAGTGGATTAAAGGAAGCACTTTCGATTCTAAATGGTGTGGATGGTATCTCGGTCGTCAATCTTGATAAAAAAGACATTGTAAGACACAAATTAGTTACGCGTATCGTGAACGCATACGAAGCACACGATAAGGCTAACAAGAGATAGGACTCTATAAACATAAAAACAATGAAAGCATTAACAAAAACTGAATTCCATTTCGATGGACAGAAGAGTGTGTATCACGGCAAAGTACGTGATGTGTATGACATCAACGACGATCTTATCGTCATGGTAGCTACCGACCGAATCTCAGCATTCGATGTCGTACTGCCTAAAGGAATACCGTTCAAAGGACAGGTTTTGAACCAGATTGCTGCCAAGTTCCTTGACCTGACAACAGACATCTGTCCTAACTGGAAGTTGGCTACTCCTGATCCAATGGTAACCGTTGGTCTGAAGTGTGAAGGCTTTCGTGTTGAAATGATTATCCGTTCAATCCTTACAGGTTCTGCATGGCGTGCCTACAAAGACGGATGTCGCGAGATTTGTGGCGTAAAACTCCCTGATGGTATGCGTGAGAACGAGCGTTTCCCAGAGCCAATCGTAACTCCAACTACTAAGGCTGACGAAGTCACGACATGAACATCTCTAAGGAAGAGATTATTGAGCAGGGTATTGTTTCTGCAGAAGACTATGCAATCATCGAAGACTGGACACGCAAACTCTTTGCACGTGGTCAGGAGATTGCTGCAAAGCAGGGCTTGATACTCGTTGATACAAAGTATGAGTTCGGCAAGCGTGATGGTCAGTGCTACCTCATTGATGAGATTCACACACCAGACTCAAGCCGCTACTTCTACGCAGAAGGTTACGAGGAGAAACTTGAGAAGGGTGAACCACAGAAGCAGCTTTCTAAGGAATTCCTTCGTCAGTGGCTTATCGAGCACAACTTTATGAATGAGCCAGGACAGACCATGCCTGAGATTACAGATGAATATGCTGAGACAGTTAGCGATCGTTATATCGAACTTTACGAGCATATCACAGGCGAAAAGTTTGACAAGGCTGTTGAAGATGGCGATATTGCTGCACGCATCGAGAAGAATGTAAAGCAATATCTGGCTTCAAGAAAGTAAAATGATAAATACAAATTCATATTTCTAAGTTCTTAATTCTGATTAGAACTATTCAGGGATTAATCTCTAATATGCCCCTATAGCATATCAAAGAATAGTAATCATAATTATGAATTTAGAATTATGAATTATGAATTAAAAGAATTATGTACGAGCAGGAAAAGATTAAGCCCTATGATGGAGAGGGCGAGAAAGGAAAACTAATAGAAGAGATGTTTGATAACATCGCACCAACTTATGACACCCTAAATCATCGTCTTTCTGGAAATATTGATAAGGGGTGGCGTAAGAAAGCTATTCGTCAGTTGCAGCCTTTCCGTCCAAAGCAGATGCTTGACATTGCTACAGGTACTGGCGACTTTGCCATTCTTGCAGCCAAAGAGCTGAAGCCAGAACATCTTATCGGTGCAGATATTTCTGAAGGAATGATGGCTATCGGTCGTGAGAAGGTAAAAGTTGCAGGACTAAGTGATGTCATTTCTTTTCAGAAGGAAGACTGTCTTAACCTTTCTTTTCCCGACAATACGTTTGATGCTGTGACAGCTGCATTCGGTATTCGTAACTTCCAGAACCTTGATAAGGGACTTGCTGAGATTTGCCGTGTACTGAAGAAGGGTGGACACCTGAGCATTGTAGAGCTGACAACACCTGTTAAGTTCCCAATGAAACAACTTTTCCGCATCTATTCTAACACATTCTTGCTGAACTATGCTAAGTTTATCTCAAAAGATAAAAGTGCATACGAATACCTTAACAAGACTGTTGAGGCTTTCCCACAAGGCGAAAAGATGATGGAGATATTCCAAAAAGCAGGCTTTGCGAAAAGCTCTTTCCGCCGATTGACATTCGGTATCTGTACAATGTATTTTGCAGAGAAATAGGATTCTTCTGAGATATTGACTTACAAAACCTAATATGACAGAGAGAAATTATTAGACACATTATCATAATAGTTTTGATTTCATTTTCCTGTCACATTTAACACTTCAAGTTAAACAAGTGTGATACAGAGCATTAAGCAACCGATTTGAATGACAGAAGTGACAGGAAAGTTCGTTTGTAAGTAAATATCGTTCGATGTAACGGATGGATAAAATAATTTATAGAACAAGGTAAAGATATGGACAAGTACGGACTAATTGGCTACCCATTAGGGCATTCTTTCTCTATTGGCTATTTCAATGAGAAATTCGAGAACGAACACATCAATGCCCAATATATCAACTTTGAAATTCCATCTATAGAGGATTTCAAAGAGGTAATTGATGCTAATCCTCAATTACGTGGACTGAATGTGACCATTCCTTATAAGGAGCAGGTAATTCCTTATCTTGATAGTCTTAGTCCAGAAGCTAAAGCTATTGGTGCTGTAAATGTTATTCGTGTCACCCACAAAGGCAATAAAACTATACTTAAAGGCTTCAATAGCGATGTGATTGGCTTCACACGTAGTATTGAACCTTTACTTGAACGCCATCATAAGAAGGCACTTATCCTCGGAACTGGGGGTGCATCAAAGGCTATCAACTATGGCCTAAAGTCACTCGGACTGGAAACGAAGTTCGTATCACGTACAAAACGAGCTGAAGTTTTAACCTACGAAGAAATAACTCCTGAGATTATTCGTGAGTATAATGTGATTGTTAATTGTACTCCACTCGGCATGTACCCCAATACGGAGGTATGTCCATCACTTCCATATGAGGCTATGAACAGTCACACACTACTCTACGACCTACTATATAACCCTGATGAAACCTTATTTATGACAAAAGGGCGTGAGCATGGAGCTATTGTAAAGAATGGTCTTGAAATGCTTCTTCTACAGGCTTTTGCAAGCTGGGAGTTTTGGGAAGGAGAAGAACAGAAATAAAACTGATTCATCCAAAATATATAGTGAGAAACTAAAGCCCTTATATAATAAGGTAAGCCTTATCACTCCAAATTACTGAAGACCCATAAAAACTTTCTGAAAGGAGATGAGGAAT